>SDBV01007584.1_pt1 | contig 14805 bp, 12 predicted proteins | sample 2277081 | NCBI WGS metagenome assembly SDBV01 (sample SAMN10402039, study PRJNA504765) | marine sediment metagenome | isolation source: marine sediment core GS10_PC15, 223 cmbsf | place: Arctic Ocean: Southern Knipovich Ridge | collected 2010
AAAAATGGTCAAGATTTACTGTGGGTGAATCTGATTTTTCAAAAAGAAAAAAAGCGTTCAGATAAACTTAAAAGTAGGATGATGTTAACTATGACAATATACTAAATAATCAACACCCCAGTTTGCAACTACACCTTTATATAATGTCCCATGATTACCACACATATCTATTGAATTTCAAATTCTTTGTGCTATTTTAAGTGTGGAAACATTCTACGCCCAGTGGGGGTATTACTCGAAGAATATTATCATAGAACCAATAATGATTATCGGAAAATGGTTGGTCAAATTGAAAAATACTGGGATAAGTTATTCAGCGATCCAATATTAATATCTACTTCCGATGGCAATTCTTTTATTCAGCCACAAAGAACAAACAATATACTGGAACAATTTTTCAGAGGTATCAGAAGGGCACATCGAAGAAGAACAGGGAATAACTCAATGTGTAAAAAACTACAATCTATGTTTGCAGATACGCCATTAATCAAAAATCTTGACAACCCTGTTTATATGAAAGCAATATTGAATGGAAGAAAATCTATGAAAGAAAAATTCGCAGAAATAGACTATAAAAAAGTTATTGCCAAAATGAAAGATGCAAAAAAAATGGAATGTAAGATGCCTGGCAAAATTGAAAAGCTAATAAGAAAAAATGAATCAATGTGTAGATTACTATATTTGATAGCCAGTTGACGAAAATCCAAAGAGATTTTGGAATAATAGCTTATATTCCATTAATTTTATATCTAAATTGTTCTTTTTGAAAAAAGTACTGTCCATATTGCTTTTGGGGCTGTTTTGCCTTTATACGTTTACTATCAAAACGCACTATTGCTATCATCATGATTCACATGAGCGTTTTCACGGAGACTGTCAGGAATACATCAAGGAAGCAATGGCAGAGGGTGGTGAACATGACAGCTACCTATTCCCTCCACACTACTATTGTATTGACATTTTCAAGGATGCTCAGTTTCACAAAACCCAGGTTACCATAGTTGACCCTCCGGTATCTGATGCCTTTATATTACCATTATGTCTCGGAATCATATCATTTTATGATGATTTAGAATACCATCCGTTACTTGAAATTCAATGTCGGGGAGGCCCCCCATTATCTACCTTATTTCTTCGTGGCCCACCTTTAGTTTGATCCAGCCTTACACCATTTGGCTGGAGTGAAAATGTATTGCCCTAAACCCAGGGCAATTTGTCATTTTACGAAAAGTTCTCGCTACTCTATTCCTTCAGTTAGTTCTAAAGGTTTTGAGTTGCAGAACAATCTCAAACTAAAGAAATAATTATGAAATCAGAGTTATTAAAACTATACCAAAATAAGAAACCGACATGTCCAGATTGTGAAATTGAAAATTGCTTTATTAAGTCGTGTAAAGATGCAAGCCAGGAGTTTGTCAGTAATGAAAAACTGTGCATTTATTATCGAAAAGGGCAGCAAGTGATAACGGAAGGACAACTTATTGTTGGCTTGCATTTTATCTATTCAGGAAAAGTAAAGGTTAGCACCTCATGGGCTGGAGAAAAGGAGCAAATAATCAGATTTGCCAAGACTGGAGACATACTTGGATTCAGAGGGTTCGGTACTAAAAGAATAAAATCTTATATCATCTCTGTTACGGCCATTGATGAATGCTTGATTTGCTTTGTTGAAAGCAAAAAAATGAAAGAACTGTTAGACAATAACATTCAGCTCTCCAATCATCTGCTCCATTTTTATGCCGATGAGTTAATAAAAATAGAATTGCGAACAAAAGTTGTCTCTCAAAAACCGGTGAGAGAGCGAGTAGCAATTTCCTTGTTGCAGTTGTATAATATTTACGGAGTAGAAAACAACGGCAAAAAAACAATTGACGTTACGCTTGACCGTCAGGAGTTGGCCAATTTTGTCTCAACCACACGAGAAAATATTTCGAGTTTCATCTCTGAATTTAAGAAGGATAAGTTGATTGATACAGAGGGCAAGAAAATAATAATTAGCGATTACGACAAGCTACTTAGTATATGCAACCTGAATGGCTTCAAGCTGTTTTAGGAACAGTTTTATGTATAAAGTTATACACTTGCAACTGATTCGGGTCATGGGGTGAGAATTGTGTTCCTGGTAATTTAGTGGAATCCACCATAATTATCGTGAATCAATGTCAATTCGCAAAACAACATGCAACACCTGCGCTGCAAATGATTGTCCAATAAAAAAGTATGCTATCCATCAGGAGCAAGAATTGTTGGAAGCTGAAAAAATCACTTATACTTTTTCAAGTGGACAGCAAATTTTTCACGAGGGAGCCTTCATTAGTGGCATTCATATTTTGCGTTCTGGTAAAGTCAGTATTTCCGTCCGAGGAAAAAAAGGACGGCTACAAACTATTAGGCTCCTGAAATCAACAGATATAATTGGTCACCGAGGGATGAGTGACCAGGTTACCTACCCAATATCTTCTCAGGCTTTGGTTGATACAACCATATGCTTTTTCCCTCTCAAAATCTTTAATTCGATACTGATAAATAATGGCACTCTTACTTATGCCTTTATGCGTCACTACATTGATGAAATAACAAGAGTTGAGAAACGCCTTGTCAAAATGTCTCAGTTCTCTTCCGAAGCCAGAATTGCAGATGCCATAATTATGATTGTCGAAGACTTGGGAATATCACTCCAGGGTGAGTTAGAGTTGCCATACAATATTATTCGACAAGAAATTAGTGCTATTTCAGCAACATCAAAGGAGCAAGTCATCAGTGTTTTAAGCAGTTTTCATAAAAGGCGACTGATAGAAAAGCAGCCGAAAAGAATAATTGTTACCAATAGCGAAGAACTTAAAGCTATGCCCAGCTTTTAGAGCTGTGCAAAAGAAATCTGATCGTACCTCCTTCACTCCCCTTTTTACACCAGAATCTAAATGTACAGCAGTATACGTTTTTCTATATAAAGAACTACACTTACGACTGATATACCTCATATACTTTTGAGCATGTTAAACCGATCTTTACATAAAATTTACAATGTAATGTCGGTTTCAAAGAAAATAATTGTCGTAGAGTTGAATCACAGATATGCTCCAATTGAGGTTAGGGAAGTTATTTCAGCAAAAGCGGATGAAATTCAACTGGCTCTCGAAAATCAAAAAGAGGAAATTCCTGAGTTATATATTGTTGCAACTTGCAACTGGTTTTCAGTGTATGCCTACTGCGAAACGGAGCAACCTATATTAAGGATATTCAAATCTTTTTGTAATGCAATCACAACAGCGTATCTAACGATTCTGTATGACAAAGAAGCAATAATGCATTTGTTTTCAACGGCAGCAGGCTTGCAATCGCAGACAATAGGAGAACATGAAATACTTGGACAGATTCGTAGTGGCTTCGCTTTATCAAATCACAATAAAAGTACCGGAGCTATATTAAATGAATTGGTCAATAAGGCAATCCATGCCGGAAAAAGAGTTCGCACAGAAACTTCTACTGGTAAACATGCAGTGTCTTTGGCTGCAATTACCGGTAACAGTATAAAAAGAGCCTTTGGCGATATTTCTGGCATTTCGGTAATCGTCTATGGCATTGGAGAGATGGCGCAACTTGTGCTTAAATGTTAAACAAAAAACAAGTTGCTAACATCTATATGGTGAGTTCAGACATCATGCGAGCCTCACAGCTCGCCATAGGATACAACGCTATCCCACTTTCTTACGAAGAAGCATTAATTACTATGCCTTTAACTGAGGTTATAATCGGAGCTATCAGGTCGAAGGTGGTTGTATTGACAAAAAAAGATTTGCTTAAAAGCAACGCACTAAATCCTCAACTTTTCATTGATCTCGGAATGCCAAGGAACTTTGACCCTGACATCAATTCAATTGGTCAACCAAAGATATACCACTTAGATACACTCAAAAAAACAGCGTCCAGGTCGCTTAGGAAAAGGGAAAAAGAAGTTGTGCTGGCCAAGTCGATAATTGAAGAAGAAACAGTCTATTATCAGCAATGGTTAAGATTCAGAAAATACGTTCCCCTGATACAAGAATTGAAAGATAAGCTGGCTGGTGTTAAAGAGGGTGCATTAAAAAATATGCTGGAAACAACACCACATTTATGTAAAGAGCAACAAGAATATATAGAGGACGCATTAAATACTACCGTTAAGAAAATTCTGTCAAAAACCATCGTCTTTTATCGGGCAGAAAATGATGCTGACTTTTCAATGGATACATCAAAGAAGCACTCAAACCAAACCATAGAGACAGCAAATCAAAATTCAAGGTCAAATACGGTTCTTGTACATGAAACATTGGAAGCGGTAAACATTTAAAAAGATACTTATGAAAAAAATACGGATAAGATTAACCAAAATATCAAAGATGCTCGGAGTTATTTTGACACTTGCTATGATTACTACAATTATGGGATGGAGACCAATAAAGGACATCACATCCGATAATCACGGAAACATATCCATCCAGGTGAATTACAAAGGCATACCTCCGAAGGACGCTAAATACGGTAAACAAATTAGCACCTGCCACCACATTGTGCAAGATGAATCGCTCATCCTGGATAGCCTCAAAGGAATTCATAATGTGATGCTGTATTTAATAAATGCAAAGGAGAGTGTCGGAAAACAGGATTTTGTAATCAACAATAAAGGATGCGTGTTTGTGCCACATGTGGGATTCGCAACAGTTGGTAGTCGGCTTGTTATGAAAAACGAGGACGACATGATGCACAATGTACATGCGTACTATGTAGTAGGTGAAAGTAAAAGAACCATTGTAAATACCACCCTTCCCAGTAAAGGAGCAGAAATGGTGAACACCAAGGCATTCATCAATCCGGGAGAAGTTGAGTTTAAATGTGATGCTCACCCCTGGATGTCAGCCTATGTTATCGTTGTTGACAACCCTTACTATTCCATTACTAACTCTACAGGTCGAGGAAAAATATTAAACGTGCCGGCGGGAGAATACAAGCTCGTCATTCATCACGAAAGATTAGGAGCAATAACACGAACGGTTAAAGTAACCAGTGGGCAAACCACAGCATTGAAAATTGAAATGAGCGAAGAAAAATAAGTATAATAAAATATCAGCGATATGGGAAATATTTACAAGTGGGCTTTACTATTAAACATCCTGGCGTTGCCAGTAATACTTTTTGCTCAAGAAACGAAACCGTTACTACGATATGAAGGATCTTCAACGCTGGCAAATTTTATAAGAGATGCAGAATCCGTATATGGTGAAGCCAGTTTTATTATTAATGACGAAACCGAGAGTGATGGTGGTGAAAAAGCCATTATAGAAGGAAGAGTAGATATTGCAGGAGTTGCCCGTGTACCAAAAGCAGAAGTTTTGGGAACAGGGGTGTTCAGCACCTTGATTGGTTGGGATGCCATAGCCGTTATAGCAAATAATGGCAATAGTGTTACCAACTTATCCAAAAAGCAACTCAAAGACATATTTACCGGAAAAATTAAGAACTGGAAAGAATTGGGAGGAACCGATCTGGAGATTCATCCCTATATCGTTGACTTTGAATCCGCAACAAGAAAAGTATTTCGCTCAGTTATTCTTGGACAGGAAGATTACAAAGGGTGTGAAATTGTAAGCCCTGATGTTGACATGATAAAAAAGGTGAAAAATGATCCGGGAGCTATCGGGCATATTAGTTTATCTTTTTTAAATACCCCTGAATTTTTACACTCCACTTCACTTAAAACAATTGCAGTAGAAGGGCAAGAACCGCTATTGACAAACAGCAATTACCCCATTACCCGTCCTTTATTCCTGTTATGGTGGAGCCGGGAACGAGTGGAGAACTTTATCAACTGGATAAACACCCCCGAAGGGCAATCAGTTGTCCAAAGAAATTTTATCACACCGGGCACACGAGGGGGAGACAATAAAGACGTGCCAACAATCGAATACATTGGCTCATCAACAGTCGGTATTTTTATACAAAACGCTTCTTCTGTTTACCGAAAAGTCAAGTTTAATTTAAACACCCAAATGGAGAGTATAGGAGGTGAACAATCCATTGTGGAGGGCAAAGCTCAACTTGTAGGGATTGCAAAATTACCGGAAACAACAACACTTCAATCCGGAGTGGTTTCTACACTGATTGCCCGTGATGCCATCACCGTAATTGTGAGTAAAAATAACAAAGTAAAAAACCTTTCATTAGAGCAACTTCGAGCCATCTTTACAGGAAGGATTACCAACTGGAAAGAACTCGGTGGCGCTGATCAACCTATTAAGCCATTGGTGGTTGGTGAGGAATCGGCAACAAGGAGTGTTTTTCAACAAAAAGTACTAAATAGAGATAACTACTCTGGCTGTTTCGAGATAAAACCAGATCCCGCAATTATCAGTGCGGTGGCAGATAATCCTGGGGCTATTGGTCACATCAGTATGGCATTTCTAAATAAACAGGATAACGTTCGTCCATTAGCAATAGAAGGTCAAATACCTACTGTTTCAAATATAGACTACCCGATAACCCGTCCATTGTACCTACTTTATAAAGAAGGAAATACGTTCATTGAAAACTTCGTAGAATGGACACATTCAATAGAAGCGCAACGAATCATTATGAAACATTTCATTGGGTCTTGGGTGGTAGGTACAACCGAAGGTTCCGAGGAATCCGGTACATTGATAGTCTATACTGAAACGTTCCCTGTTGAAGACGGTGGGGTGTATTATTACCCTCATCAATCCTATGACATCCTTACCCCGGACGGTGAGCTAATCAAGAGAGTGCATAACCGGTTAAGTCCAAATGATGAAACCCCTACACATGTACAGCTCCCACCTGGAAGTTATTTGATTCGACCTGAAGGATTCACAGATAAGCAAAAAGAGTTTTTTGTAAATATAGAAGCTGAAAAAACCACCAAAGTTTATGTGGACGAGTTAAAAAAAAGTAAAGTGAGTAAAGCTGATCAGGTTCCTGAACAACTAACCGAAAGAGACAAGCAAATCGCAGATATTGTTGGAAGATTCAAGGCACTTCAATTATACGGTGATTTTCGATTCAGGGCAGAACAAGATTATGATTCACGTAAAACAAATGGAAGTTACAGAGATAACCGGTCACGATTACGATACAGAGTGAGGTTTGGATTTACTTATAAATGGGGCGAACATATTAGCTTTGGAGCAAGAATTAGAACGGGTGTTCCTGAGAACTTTCAATCACCTCATAACAATTTAGGCTATAACGGATCAGCTTCCATCTCTTTTAATTTAGACAAAGCATATCTGGCAGGAAGATATAAAAACTCCTGGTGGTGGGTTGGAAAGAACAGCTTTCCGTTCTGGAAACAAAACGAACTTTTTTGGGATGATGACGTCACACCTGCAGGGATTGCAGCCGGAACTTCTTTCAGTATCAAAAAAATAAAGTTTAACCCTAAAGTAGCTTATTTAATCTCCAACAATTTTTCCTATAGCAACGGTGGCATAGACGGAACAATTACAGCTGGTCAATTGGAACTAAACTACAACCGCAACAAAACAGGAATTACCCTTGCAAGTAGTTATTATCAAATGGATAATATTGACAATGTTCCCGAAACGGATAATTTTTTCACTGGAACACGATATAAACTGGATTATAAAATTATTGTTTCAGGTTTAAAGCTCTCATATAATGCAAAATATCCCATAGCGGTGGGCTTTGATCATTTTATAAATTTAGAGGACTATTCCTCAGATACTTTAATGAACAACGTTTATAAAGATCAGAAAAAAGCCTTTGTTGCAAGTGTGCAAATGGGTCAGCTCAAAGATAAAGGTGATTGGCTAATAGGGTATTACTACACCAGAAAGGAAGAATTATCAGTAGTGAGTTACTATACCGAAGATGATTGGGTAAGATGGGGCAATATTAACCGCAATCGCAACACCAATTACGCTGGCCACGAAATCAGATTGGCATATGCTTTTGGATCTCAGTTTAACGTAGTAACCAGAACATATTTCGTGGAGGGTTTGGTAACGACTAAAACGCATACTGAAACGGGCAGCCGTTTTAGGGTGGATTTTAATATCAAATTTTAGCGAAGCAAACGAATGAAAATTATATACATAAAAGTGTACAAAATTATACATTATCAACTGATCAGACTCATATGTTAAGCGACAATATTGGCGTAAAAATGATACTGGTAAGGAGTAGTTCCTTCAGTAGCGAAAAACAGGATTGAAAGGAGGGTAATGGGAACAAACTTTAAAATATTACATTCATGACAAAAAAGATTAATAGAAACAAAAAAGTGCTAACGTTCATTAGCATTTTGGCTGTAATAGGCGCAATGCAACTTTTAGATAGCTGCTCTGGAGAAAAGTCAGATAAAAAGGATGACCAGGTTAAACAAGAAACCAATTTCGTGCATACCAACGAATCCGGAGAGCGAATAATCCCGGATAAGTTCAAAAAAGTGAGTCAGAAATTAGCCGATGAAAAAGGGTGTTTAAGCTGCCATGATGGCATAGAACCTGTTCGGGAAGAAGGAAGCACCATGCAAGCTATGATTGTTGCAATGGGTGCACAACATCAGGATCCTGGAGGATGTGTAATTTGTCATGGAGGTACACCTAATGCTACCGATTATGAAGCTGCGCATAACGGAGTTCCGGCCTCAATGGAAAGAGGTCCGAAAGAATATTACCCCGATCCCGGTAGTATGTACATTGTTCAAAATACTTGTGGACAACCCGGAGGTTGTCATTCCGACCACGTAACCCGGTTGGAAAAATCATTAATGAATACTGAAGCAGGTAAAATTCAGGGGAACTTACATACCTGGGGAGTAAAAGAAGTACAAAATCACAATGTCCCCTGGGGTAACTATGACATCAAAGATGAAGATGGCCCCACGCCTATCGTTGGTACGGAAGAATACAAGGAATACATGGCTGTAATGATAAAAGAGCACCCAAGACAATTCCCTACCGAACTCCAGCAAATACCACAGCCATCAGTGGAAGAAATAGAAAAAAACCCTCATTTGGCCGGTTTTACTTATCAAAGACAAGAATGCCAACGTTGCCATGTTACCGTTAGAGGGCGAGAGAAAAGAGGTGATTATCGTGGAATGGGATGTTCTGCTTGTCACATCTTATATGGAAACGAAGGATACTATGAAGGTGGAGACCCCACAATCAATAAAGAAGAACAGGGACACATGCTTTCACATACCTTGCACGGAACAAGAAGAGCTGGTAACGGCATCCCGGTTGAAACGTGCAACTCCTGTCATAACAGGGGTAAACGAATTGGTGTAAGCTACCAAGGGTTAATGGAGTTCCCTTACGGTACACCATTTACTGCTAGTGGTGAAAAACAGCCTAAACTACACACCAAACAGTACTTGTTTATTGCAGACGACCTCCACCACCAATACAATGAGAGCCGTCCGGGTAATCCTAAAGGTGGAATGCTTTGTCAGGATTGCCACACGACAATCGACATGCACGGTGATGGAAATATTTTCGGAACCACGCTGGCCCAAGTAGAAATAGAATGTCAGGATTGTCATGGAACACCGGATGCATATCCTTGGGAGCTCCCTATGGGTTATAGCGAAGAATTTGAAAAGAAACTACCAAATACACCAAGAGGGTTGTCCGATGAACCTTTAATGGTTACCAGACAATTTGCAACGCTGTACGATAAGGAAGATGGATTTTTGAAAACGACAAGAGGGAACCCATTTGGTAATGTGGTAAAAAAAGGTGACAAGGTGATCATGCACTCGGCAACAGGGAACGATTTTGAAGTACCGGTGCTAAAGCATATCAAAAAAACTAATTCGTGGAAAAATGACGATGCTATGGTAGCCATGAGTAGTGTGAAGAAACATAATGAGAAGCTAGAATGTTATGCTTGTCATGCTTCCTGGGCTCCTCAGTGTTATGGTTGTCATGTTGAAGTGGATTATAGTAAAGGTGAAGATGGCAACCCGGTTATGAATATTGACTGGATTGCCTCTGGATCTGAACACGATGAGCATGGTCAAACAGCCGAATCAAGGTTAGGTGTTGGGGGAATCAAAAGCCCCGGAAAGATTACAGAAGGACGAGCCTATCTTCGTTGGGAAGAACCCGTGTTAGGTATCAACGGTGAAGGACGTGTAACTCCCTTAATGCCCGGTTGTCAAGTTGTCTTCAGTGTCATTGGACGTGACGGTAAAAAAGTGGGAGACAACATCATTGCCTATTCTTACGATGAAGGAAAAGAATTGGGTTATCCAAAAAACAAAGCACCTCTCGCTATGGATATGGCCCCGGTGCAACCTCACACTGTCCAACGTAAAGCTCGTACCTGCGAAAGCTGCCACAACAACCCAAAAGCTGCCGGATACGGAATTAGTGTAGGAGTTTTTCAGGTTGGCTATTCAAAACCGATTGTTGAAGACCTGATCGATCAAAAAAACGGTAAACCGATTCCTAAAAACTACCAGATACAAATTCTAGCTATTGCCAACCTCAAATTTGATTGGTCGGTCATTGTAGACGAAGATGGCTACCAGGTGCAAACAGTAGGAACGCACTGGCCACTATCGAGAGCATTGAATAAAGAAGAAAGACAAACACTTACCAGAACCGGTCTCTGTATTGGCTGCCATAAAGAAATGGAGAATGATGATTTATGGAGCAAAGTAAGTACTCCGGGTCAATTGCCTCATGATGCACATACTAAGCACATGAATGACATACTAAAGGCTTATGGAGCAAGTAAATAGTATTGGAAATATTGTAGTAATGCTCACAATTAACTACTTAAACACAGTTGGGGGCAATAGCCCCCTTGTTGTTACAAATTAAAGAAGATGGAAAAGAAGAAAATATACATCGTAATTTCTGCCCTGATGATTGTTGGAATTATTGAATGGGCTGGAATTTTTGGCAATGAATCGGTTTCTGAAAAAACAGCAATTCCTCAAACTCATCAACAAGAAGGAAATACGAGCATCAACAAGAAAGAAGTGCAGCAGGAATTGGATAAGTTGATCGAGATGATAGACCAGCACCCTCAGAGTGCCAAGCTATATGCAGAACGTTCAAACATCTTTATGATGATGGATAAACCTGTTCAGGCACTTTCTGATATTGAAGCAGCCGTTGACCTTGCACCAAATAATCCTCTATACTTAACCAATCGTGGAATGGCATATAGGCACTTTGAGCGTTACAATAGTGCCTTAAAGGATTTAAACAGAGCCATTGAAATTGAACCAAACCTATTAGCAGCCTACTTTAATCGAGGGGTATTGTCATTCGATCTGGAGCGTTTTGAGGATGCTGTCAAGGATTTTACAGTGTGCATTGAAAATGCCCCAACAATGGAACAGCCCTATTTTAATCGTGCATTTGCTTTTGAACAAACAGGCCAGATAGAAGAGGCAAAATCAGATTTGGGAAAATTTCTTGAAATAACAGAAAATCATGAAGCAAAACTCATTGCCGACAACAAGTTGCAAGAATTGGATAAAGTAGAGTTTAAGACAGTGGTAGATAATTCATTCATTAAAGGGGAGGCACATGAACAATAGCAAAAACGATCATCAGATAACCTTTAAGGGGTTCAAAGATTCCTCTTTAATGATAGCGGTTTCCGTTCTGACTGCCATCATTGCTCAAAAAGCAATAGACTGGAGTGAGAACGGAAGTTTTGGTTTTACAGGGGGTGTCATCATCAGTACGCTCATTGTGGCAGCTTGGATATATGCTTTCTACAAACCCTTAACACGACTTATAGGTAAAGCCCATTTTGCCGTTACCGTTTTACTGTTTCTGGCAGGAGGAACTGCTTTAGGTACCTTTGTGAGACAACATGCAGCACCGGCATATTATGAAGATACCTACGGTGCTTTTTTTGGGAGACTGGTGCAATTCGCTGAATTTGGAGATGTATTTCACAGTTGGTGGTACGTTGGGTTATTTCTGCTGCTGACTGCCAGCCTGGTAGTGATTAGTTTAACCAGAAAATTCAACAAAGAAAATATCGGTTTTCATCTTTCCCATTTGAGTTTGATACTTGTTTTTTTTGGTGTATGGGCTGACTTTTTCTTTGGAATGCGTGGCATCATGCACATGGAAGTTGATAAAGACAATAACGTTGTAAATGTCTTTCAGCAAAACACCAACTACCTAACCGGACAAGAAACCCTTGATTTTACATTGAGACTGGACAAATTTGAATCTGAAAAATTTGAACCTGACTTCAGGGTTCAGATATGGAAAAAACATGAAGGAAATAAACCTCAAATTATTACAACAGTACCAGCAAACTCCACTGAAAAACAAAGCATACACGCTACCGATATTTCGTTTAAAGTACTGGAATACTTCCCTGACCATTACTGGGGATATGAAGGAGCTGTACCCAGTGAACAAATGGAGCCAAAGGATCCTATTCTTATCGCCAAAGTCAAAACAGAAAACGGAGAACAGAATGTACAACTCAGGTCTAACTATGAAGGTTACAACCTAATTAACGACCCATATGGCAACTCTAATATCGAATTTACATGGGAACTCAATCCCGAACATAAAACCCTGATAAGTGGGCATCAAAAAACGATTAAACACAAATTACAGTTAGTCGGTGATAAAGGAAGTATAGCCGATTATGGTATTAGTGAAGGAGAAAAATACCCCATTCCTAATACAGCATATAGTTTACGCTTTGCTAAATTTTACAGCCATTTACTTTTTGATGAAGATGAATCTAACTATTTCAACGGGCCAGATACCAACGCTAATCCGGGTGTAGAGATTCAGTTATTGGGTGCAGGTGTATCCATTACGTTTTATTTATACTCCAACTTTCACGGGCATAATTCACCAGCACTCGTCCAGGCACAAACGCTTACCGGTTTAGATTTTCATTACAGCTTTAATACGGGTAATCGCATATTAGTTGTTGGGAGTGAAAATTCAATCTACCACATCAATAATGACACCATTAAGAAGGAAACCCTTGAAATGGGGTATCCCTATCTTTTTGATGGTCGGCTGGATGCCTATTTTCAGGTAATGCACATCTTTCCAGATGCGGAGCAGGTAAAGTCTGTTCCCATGAAGAAAAGCGACAAAGCTGAAAATCCCATAGCACTCATCGAAGTAGAGCAGCCAGATAAAGAGCCTGTGCAGAAATACATTTACCCTCCCAAGGGAACTAAAGAGGCCCTCCTAATGATTGAGGGAAGCCCTTACTTTCTCGCATTGGCATCAACACGGGAACAAGAAACAAAATACTGGAAAAGTCATTTGAGTGTTCTCGATGCCAGTGGAAATGTTCTGAAGGAAAGTCTGATACAGGTTAATGAACCGCTACAATATGCAGGTTATCGCTTTTATCAGACCGATTTTGACCCTAAACGTCCCAATTATTCAGGTATTGGTGTAAGCCGGGAACCTGGGCTTTATATCATCTATTTAGGATTCTACTTATTGGTAACAGGAGTGTTTATGATGTTCTACATGCGAAAAGAGCAGAAAGCAATGATTCCTGCCTCTAATGGAAACGGTGCTGCTTCCAAAGAAGAAGCACAAGCCCTCTTAAATGGTGGGGCTGTAAAAGTGGAAGTAGAACAAATCGAAACTCCGGAAGTAAAAAAAGCAAAACTATGATTGAGCATTTCTATTATTCGTCTTTTCTGTTCAAAGCAACATTGCTACTCTATTTTGTGGCCATGTTGTGCTATATAATGGTATTTATTAACAAAAAGGAGCTGTGGCAAAAAACGGCAAAGTACATCTTTACAGTTGCTTTTGTAGTCTGTACAGTTTTAATCATTGATCGATGGATTGAAGCCGGAAGGCCACCGTTTAAAAGTTTGTATGAATCACTGATTTTTGCCAGTTGGACAATTTCGCTGGTCAATCTTTTTGTTGAGTATAGATTAAAAGTTCGACTGCTCGGTTCCATTACCAGCATCGGAGTGGTAATCATTTTCTTGTATGCACTTTCTAAAAGGGATGTTGAGATTATAGCCTTACCTCCAGCCTTACAAACCTGGTTATTTATTCCTCACGTTATCGCCTACTTCTTAGCATATGGAGCATTGTTTGTTGCTGCAATGAGTGCTATTCTCTATTTAATAAAACCTGGAGGTATTCAGGGACACAGGGCAATAAGTGATGACCAGAACATTGATTTCAGTAAGTACACTTACGCTATTACTAAGTTCGGCTTCCTATTTCTTACCATAGGTTTACTTTTAGGTTCATGGTGGGGGCAGTCGGCATGGAGTAACTATTGGGGATGGGATCCGAAAGAGAACTGGGCATTGATTTCATGGCTCATCTTTGCTGCCTATTTACACTTCAGGAACATTAAATCGTGGAGTGAAAAGAGATTAGCTTGGGTAGTAATTGTTGGGTGTGTGGCAATAGCATTTACCTATTTAGGGATGGACTATCTGCCAACTGCAGAGGACAGTTTACACATTTATGTTGAAGATTAATTTTCAACTAAAAAACACACATTATATGAAGCGAATCAGGAAAAATATAAGCATCATTTTATAGTCAGCATCTATCATTTCAATTGTGGGTTGTCAGAGTAATTCAGATAACTCAAAAGAGCAAACTCCAAACGTAGTGCAGAACGAAAGCGAAGTGGAAAAACCAGCCTCATTATCAGTCAATAGAGAGGAAGGATATAAGAATAAATGCTTTGCCTGCCACCAGGCCAATGGAGAAGGTATTGCCAATACATTCCCTCCTTTGGCTAATTCAGATTATCTAATGGCAGACAGGGAAAGAGCCATTA
>SDBV01007585.1_pt1 | contig 14805 bp, 24 predicted proteins | sample 2277081 | NCBI WGS metagenome assembly SDBV01 (sample SAMN10402039, study PRJNA504765) | marine sediment metagenome | isolation source: marine sediment core GS10_PC15, 223 cmbsf | place: Arctic Ocean: Southern Knipovich Ridge | collected 2010
CTGCACCGTGCTGGCATCAGGAAACATGCCCCGCCAGCGCACCCGAAAGTAGTCGCTGTCTTCCCCGCGATCCTCCGCATCCTCCGCAATCTTCGTTTTGTTGGTGATGGCCACAGTCCGGCTGTCGATGGCGCGCTGGATATAACGCTTGCCGATTCTGCCTGTGGCGCGGCAGTTCTCGAAAAAGGCACCCGAGTTACGAGTACCGTTGCCGAAGTCGAATACCATGGGCTCGCCCGAAGTCAGGCCCCCCTCACGAACCTCGAACACGGGCGACTCGATACCACTAGCTTCATCGAAGATATAGAAGCTGGTAGCCATCGGCGCATGCTGGCCGGCGAAGCTTTCCGATTTCTCCTTACGTGAAGTCCTGGCATCGCAGCGCCACTGCCCGGCTAGCTTCGGATCACAGGAAACCAGAGACATCGACCCGCGCCCGGTGGAATAATTGAACCAGTGCTCGGTTAGCGACATATGATGCCACTTGCCAAGCTCGGCCCATGTCTTGGTGCGAAGCTGTTCATCCGTGACCGCCGTGACCGATCCCTTTGATCGGGGCCGTGTATCCATAATGAACTTGATAATGAGGGCCACCAGCATCGACTTGCCGATTTCATGGCCCGAAACGGTGGCGAAACGAACAGGCTCTACCGGAGCACGGCCATTGAATTTGCGTTTCCTGATTTCCTCGCCAAACTGATCCAGAAAATCGCAAGCCCACAAATCGGGACCATATCGGCAGTTGGGAAAGCGGTCCCGATAAGCAACTTTGCGGACAAGATCAGCCTCAGTCAGGAAATCGTCAACCCCCCGCGCCAATTCCACAACCTGGATAGACCTTTCGGTTTCCCACGGAAAGCAGTACATGACGTACCCGAGCGGGTCATCATGGAAGCTTCCGATATCGTCAGCTAGTTGTTCTTCGGGTGTGGGTTCGGCCATTGCGTATACTAACGTGCGTTAACCCAGCGCCTGACCGGAACTGCATTCTTTTCCGTTCTTCAACTCCTGCCCATCGGGTTTCTCTTCGCCGAACATGCCTTCCCAAACTCCTTTGGCTGCGCCGGGAAGCAGTTTATCGGTGCGCAGCACCACATAGCTGTGGACGCCCTGTATTACGCATACCATGGAAGCGCCTTTTGGCGCCTTCAGGATTGCGTTGCCTATCTCATTCTTGTCCATCTTCAACCCCTTCCAATTTCTGATTAGCGCCGTTAGTCCACTTCGTCAAAACACCTGATTCTCTTTCAAGCAGTATCTGGATATAATCGAGCGCCCCCTGCGCTATGGCCACGATATTTCTTTCAGTAGGTAAATCCCCTAAACCTCCATTATCGTGGTATTGTCTAACAACATGATCTATAAGGCGATTGTTAACTTTCGCCATCTTCCTCTGCCCTCAAATAAGTTCGTAACCCTGTTATAGCCATACAAGCGTCTGCACGATAAATATTTTTATCGTGTTCTTTTTCTTCATCCCAGTACCTCACTCTACCAAAACCATGGTAAACGTCTGATTCAAAAATTGCTCTAGCTACTGCTTCCACTTCACCCTTCGTCATCTTCCTTCTCCCTTGCCCTGGTCCGTTCGCGCGCGGCCAGGATGCGGTCTATCAGCGACATGGCGCCATCCAGCGGTTGCTTCTCCCTGGACTGGCCGGAATGGCGCATGAGCATATCCAGCGCAGTCAGCTTGTTGTGGAGCTTGACCTTGACCCTCGTAACCGTTTCACGGTCATCTCCCTTACCCTGTGTATGAGTTTCGGTAGTGACTTCACCCAGCGCAGCAAGCTGTTCGTAGTCAAGCTCATTTAAATCTTTTCCCTCGATAAGAATAACTCCTGTATCCTTATCAATATTCATGTAATCACCTAAATTTGCATAAGCAACTTTAGCAAGTTCTATAATAGTGCGATCGTAAGTGACTTCGAAACGTTTGGATATTCTTGCCTGACGGCGTGCGATTTCAGCTTTTACATCTTCCCGTTCAAACAAGAGGTAACTTTGCTTACTAGCATATTTCTTGCTATAGCCGGCCATAAGCGCAGCTTTAGCCTGATTCAACTTTGCCGGGCCAAAGTAATAGTCCAGCATACGATGAAGTTTCAGTTTCATGCTTTTTTGCTGTTGTTCTGAAAGCATCTGCCATTTCCAAAAAAGGTGGAAGGGGGCAATTTATAACGCGCCGCCCTTCCCCGGCGCCTTGGGCGGATGAAGCTCTCGGACCTGGGGCAGGGGAACCCAAGGAGTCACGACACCCGCGAAACAATTGTAATCTTTCTTTATCAGACAGTCAACCGGGTATTTACCGGTTGTGTATAGCTGGAGATATTCACGGATAGTTTGCTATATTTTTTGGGAGGGTCTTGACCAGCAAGCACTGGGGCAAAGGCAGAGGCCCCCCGGTACCCCCCGAAAGTCGCTCCTGAGAAATCGCCTCCACTGTAACCTGAGAGGTGACTCCTATCGCTATCCGCTGATGGATAACGTGACGCTTGACGTCTAGCGTACAACACACGCTATCTGTCGGTGGATAGCGCGCTCACGTGAAACCAGGGCAAAGAAAAGCCCGACCTAAGCCGGGCTGGAGTTGAGCGATGGAGTCGAACGCTAATCGATCACGCGCAACTCTTTGTCCCGTTCGCACCTGTCGCACTTATCGGCGTAAAACTGGACAAGATGCTCACCACACTGATAAGGCACCACGCCATCGTTAAACGCTTCAAAGATTGTGGGCAAGCGATCAAGAGTCAGTGTATCACCCAAAAGCCCACGAACCTCCCAAACGTAAAACGACAACTCTTCGACTGTCGCCCTTGATGCAATTGAATCAGATGCTGCCATGTCTAAATCCCCTCTTGCTATCGTGCGGGATGCACGCGCCGGCCTACCGACCTTGCGATAGGCTGACACTGAATCCCGCTAGTTACCGCCGCTGGCAAAACGCGAAAGTTACGCCGAGGATGAACTACCCCGTCCTTAGTACGCAAGGCGCAACCGACTCGCTCGAAGCGCTCGCCGGCGCGCATACGATCATTCATTTCCTTAACCGACAAGTCATATAGCTGGCGCCCGTTATCATCAACTACCGTCAATAGTACCATAGCTAAATCCCCTCTTCAACGGCGCCCGTATTCGAGTGCCTGATTGAGAATGTAAACCAATCGCCAACAAAAGCCAAGACTTTAATCAACACACGCAAAAAAAAAGCCCGCTCGAAAGCGGGCTGAAGTGATCGATAGAGTCGAGCACTATTGATTAAGCTGGTCCTCGCTCTCAACAACGCGCGTATCAGTAACAAGGAGCCAGCGGCATGCAAGACCAGCGACCCAATTCTCCGCCGCCTCCCGCGTAGCAAAGCGGCAACCATTGCCGGACCACGTTCCAGTGTTATCGGCGATAACCTCAGGAGCAAAACTGCTAGACATATCTAAATCCCCTCTTGCCGGCGCCGCCATCGCAGCGCTTAATTAATATTGTGCGCCCCTTGGCAACAAATATCAAGCGCTTTTCTTCTTGCCGCGCGCTTTCTTCTTACCCTTGCGCCTATCCATAGATGCAGGTATTTCAAAAGGATCGCCACCCTGTTCAGGCTTAATCTTTCCTAACCCACTCTTTGGCAACCAATCCATAAAGCTTGCTTGATCGCCGGCGAGCAACGCTTCAAACGAAGCTTTAGCCTCATTAAGCAAACCTTGATCGCCGCGCACCCTATCTTTCGTAACCACGCGATAGCCGGCGGCACTTAACAAACTCTCAAACATCATAATCTGTTGAGCCTCAGTCAACGCAACCATTGCATCCATTGCGCGCTGATAATCGCTAACCACAACAGAGGTAATCCGACCTTGCGAACCCCGCGACTCGGATGCCTGAGCCGGTACAGGTGATTTCTTGGCGCGTGACTCACGATTTGCCTTTGCCATATACGCCCGCAAATCTTCAAGCATCAACGCCGGTTCATCCGACTCGCCAATCTTTGCCATCTTGCGCGCGTGATCATAACTCACACTAAGATTATCGGCACACCATTGTTTGAACGTGATATTGAGCGGCGCGCATTTGGCTTTCGCATCGGCCATGAGCATCGAAGCCGACAATCGATGCTCATTGGCTTTGCCGTCGCTTTTGCCGGCGCTTTCCATATGAGCGTCGATCCGCTTGGCAACGGGCGCCAGCAATTTCAAAGCCCTTGCATCCGAACCTTTTACAGCCGACTCGCCGCCGGTCGCTTTACGTTGTCTGGCCATGATATTAAATCCCCTATCTGTAAATTGATAAAAACATAATATCATCCTGGAAACAGATTGCAAGCGGTTTCACGTGAAACCGTCAATTAAAATCATGCCAGGCCAACAGCGCGATCGTCGGAGAGTTGGAAGTCGAGGGGTCTTACAGACCCCCTCGGCGACTTCCGACTTCCGACTTTAGAATCCCTCGACTTCCGACTTGACTTCCGACTTCCGACTTTTATCAAGAGATATCAACCACTTAACCAATATCGCTCGACTTCCAACTCGACTTCCGACTTCCGACAATCGACTTCCGACTTTGCCCAAAACACCCTAAATCGACTTCCGACTTTTATTAAGGGATATCAAACACTTAACAAAAAAAGTCGGAAGTCGATTTTTGCCGACTTCCGACATTGACTGGGGTTTGAGAATATGCAATAACTTGATTGTTGAACATCTAATGAGGGGAATCACCATGTCGAAATTCACTAAAGCAATTGAACGCAATTGGCCGGATTATACTATTGCACCTGGAACATCACATAAATGCGACGAATGCACGCAAGGAGTTAAGATCGGCGAGGATGATATTAAAACCCTTCAAACGTACGATAAAGGTAGTTTTTCATGGGTGGAATGTGATTCGTGCGGTGTCACGTTAGGCGGTAGCAGGTACAACGCCCACGCAATTCACAAAGAGGCTTTCGCGAAACAACCCGACAACGTGCATCACGTTAATATATGCACCGATTGCCTGATGTATCACGCTAACGGCGATGAACCGGAAAATTGGGAATAGGAGAATCACCATGTACAGGATTGTACGCCATTATTATGGCAAACCTGATTTAAATGAGCATGTGCAATGCAGCAAGCGCACAATTGCATCCGGCTTGACGCTGGAACAGGCGCAGGCCCATTGCGGCAATCCTGAAACATCTTCTCGAACCTGCACGGGTTCTTACCCCCGCTCTATCACTCGCAAACGCGGCGAATGGTTTGACGGGTACGAGGAAACCTGAAAGAAGGGGAATCACTATGTCACATTCATTCCGTTACGTAACCTTAGCCGCTTTTGTTTTCTTGGCAGCTTGCGCTACGCAACCTTCCGAGCATGCGGTTACTCGGCAAGAGCTTACCCAAATTGTGATGAGCCGAGGCCATTTGGGAATTAGCTGGGCTAGACAGGCACGGGGCTGGTGGAATGGGAAGCAAGGCACAAGCTGCATTATCTGGTACTTGCGGGGAGACTTGGAAGCAAGAGACCATGAGCGACGCCATTGCCGGGATGGAGCATATCATGAATAAGTGACAGGCAAGCCCCGCAGTAGCTAGATCGCGCATGCCGTTGAACTAATCAAAAACGGATTTACGCGATCACAGAATAGCTAGGGAAGGGAATCACCATGCATAAGTACCACTACGACGCTGTCGGAGAGCTTATCAAACTTGGCATCAGCCGCAATGACGCTACAAAGCTTCGCCGCATTGCCATGACCTTGCATCGCTGGTTCGAGCTTGAATGCGGCACAGAATATGGCTATATAGAACGGGATGAAAAAACCAATAAAACTTATTGGCTCAACGCTAGCAGCAGCAAACGCTGGCCTACACCGGACAGGGAAACCGGAGCCATGATCCGCCTCAAGGATATAATGGCAGAGTATCCTAATCTTGGCTATTATATCCAAGGTGATGTGCGCGGCGCCTCGCTTTACATCTTGCGCCCTGGCGACATCCCCGAAGGGGAAAACGCCGAGTGCTGTTATGATCGGGGCATAGTGGTTTGTAAATAGGCAAGCCTCGCGCTTGCCGGCGCGCCCGGTGCAAAAATCCCCTCCCCTCGGCACCGGGCGCGCACCCCCTCTTTAACTCAGGAGGTTAGGATTATGAAAGTTTTAGTTAATTTAGCCATAGCTGGATGGTGCGTTGTGGTTTGGTATCTTGCATACCGGCTTTGGGTTTACACGCTCCACCTTATGGCCTTATGAAAGAGAGTTGAGCTATGACTCATACACCGGGGCCATGGCATAGAAATATCAAACCCGCCAGAAAATATGTAACAATTTTCGCAGGCCGAAACACTCATATATGCCATCTTGCTGTGGAAGGGCTTACCGACGATGAAATTGAATCAAATTGCAATCTTATTACTGCTGCACCTAATTTATTAGCGGCGCTAAAAGCTGTTACAATGGCCAACCATTGCGATAAAGTTTATGATATTGCTCAAGCTGCTATTGATAAATTATATGCCTGATTTCACATTCGAATTAACTGAAGAGCAAATGGTTGAAGAATTATCTGAATTTCAAAGATTAGCTCGCCAGATGATTAGCGAAGGTGGCGCGCGTCCATATTCAAAACAAAAACATGAGCGCAGTGTTGACGCTCTATTAAAAAAGATGGCTTGGTTAGCTGGTAAAGGGGATATCGTTTAAATGCCTGATTTCACAATTGAAAATCAAGGCTCGCTGGTTACGGTGCGCCCTCTAACCGACGATGCCAAAGCCTGGATTGATGCCCAATTGCCATGCTTCGCACTGGATGTGGTTCAACGGCACCCTGGCGGTCGAACACCGTTATGCAGAAGCCATTGTCGAAGGCTTAACCAATGGGGGATATACAACGTGAGCCAATGCCACCCGATATGTGCTTTCCTGTTTCAAAAGATGAAAAAGCAGGATATGAACATAAGCCACATGGCCAGGGTAGCGGGGGTTAGCAGGCGCGCCCTGCATAGCTGGAAAAATAAAAACAGCCCGCAACTGACTTCGATCGAGGCTTGCCTTAATGTAGTGGGTTACACCTTGAAACCTGTAAAGATGGAGATACGACTGTGAAAAATTCACCTTATCTCGACAAGCCAGTATTGTCGGAACGCGAACTTGACGACGCTGTTCAAGAAATCAATAAGCGCGCCAATGCGCGTAAGTTAATAAGTGAACTTGAAGATTTCGCTAAATGCGAAGAACTCACTGAAATTGTTCGTAAAATGTTGATTGCATTAAAATCAATCGCGGAATTACCAGACCCTAAAAGTAGCGACCGCGGCTCAATTCGGCAAGCGCGCCATATTGCTAAATGTATTATTGCCGAGTATAACGAGGGTTTGTTATGAAAAATTCGCCTTATCTCGACAAGCCGGTATTGTCGGAACGCGAGCGCAAGCTACTGACTGATATAAAAATTATGCACCAGGATTTAGAAGAAGGGTTTAGGTGCAATTCAGAAGAAAAAACTGCGGTTGATAGGCTTGATTGGCTGGGGTTTTGCGTAGCTCTTTCTTTGTCAAGATTTGATTCTTAAACACCTTTAGATTCACGCTTGACGCGGGCGTTTCTATTTAGACCAGCGCCAGCGTTTGTTAGCTGCCGAGTACATATGCGCGGCGGACAAATCGTTTTTCATATTCCTTAATTCCGGCAGGTAAGCGCGTATCTGGCGATCACTGATATCCAGCGCCTGATCTGTTTCGCCCGAGCGCTTGAAGCAAGCCATTTGAATCGACAGCGATGTGTCCGACAATTCTTTGATCTTGTTGCTTTTCAGCACCGCAACCGCAATGTCGTTTATATCCGTCAAGTCGTAGCTCACGCCCCGCTTCTTTTTACTTTTGCCACGCTTCTGTCGCTTTGGCGCCTTGGTGCCTTTCTCGGGCGGGGCCATGACCAGCGCGTCACTATCGATTCCCGTCTTGACTATGAGCGCCCGCACCAGTTTGGGTTTCTTCCATTCGGGAGAATCCTTTTGCTTGGGCATATCGAGCGTGACTTCCAGCGCCAGACCATCCCGTTCTGTAGTAAAAACCGTGTCAGCTTCTTGCTCAAATACGCTGCTGCCACGTGCGCGTGCGCTGTTACGATGGCCGGTATGAATCAAACCTAAGACGTTACAATAGTCGTCACCTTTGCCCATACGTTTTTGAAGGGCTTCAACTAACATAGTAAAGGCGCTGGCGTGTTCCTGCTTACTTTCATCTACCCCTTGCATGGATCGGCCTACCGTATCCAATACAATAAGCGCATAACCTTTAGGATTCTTGCGTAGAGCCCCTTTGATAAAAGGATTAAGCTGTTCACTCATGCGTGGCACAGGATCAGCCATTACAAAAGCGTCTACCTTTTGCCCCCCAAGATGATAGCTTTCCCAAGCTTCTACACGTTGCTTTATGCCGGGGCGCCCTTCGCCCGCGGCAAATAGCACCGCTCCTTGATGTAGGGTTTCCCACATTCCCCTCCATTTAGCTACGTTCGGCCCTCCTTCAAAGCGTGATAATCCGCCGCCGCTGGCGATCGTAAGCGCGATATCCAAAGCAAGGAAAGTTTTGAGAGACGATCTTGCGCCCACAAGCAAGCCATATCCGCCGCGTGGTAGAAGGTCGGGCACCAGCCATTCCGGGTTGCGTACCAGCGCCAACCCTTGACGATCTACAAATCGGAACCGCCCCTCGGTCCATTCGTGTTCGCTGTCGGTGCTGGGGGTATTGACCGGCTCGAACATGGCTGCTTTGGTTGCGAGACGATAGCTTGGTGTGCAGTTGCCGGGTGGGCTGGTGTTGTATTCATAAGCATGAGTAACATTTAATTCCAGCCGCTCATGAGTCCATTCAGGGGGAATGCAACGCGGGTTCCAGTGTTCCATCATCAGGTCCAGCGCTAATCCCTCGCTGATACCAAATGATTTCATCATCGCCGCAGTAGCGTATCCGCAAGCGTCACCGCCGGTTCCTTTTATGGCAACCTTAGCTTTGGTTTTCAGCCATTCAGTAGCAAGCTCTATGTTTTCTGATTCGTCGGCTTCGATGATCCAGTTGTCTCGGTCTGCATGCTTTTCTCGGCCAACGTTACATACTCGGAAAATTTCATCGGTCCTAAAAGCTGGCTTACCTTGATTTTCCCATGTGTACTCGCCATCGGAGGTGACACTTGGTGCAAGTAAGACATAGGAGTGAAAGGAACGCACATCGACATTAGGGGCAAGTTTGGATGCGCTAGGAGCAACAATGTCTCCTTCTCCAATTTCAAGAAATAGGTGCTGACCCCCGCGGGGAGTTCTAGCGCTAAGGTTAGTCCTGGGTATCTTTCCAACATTTCGTTCAAGCTCCTTTATATCGTGGCCAGGGTCAAGATCGAGCACCATCATGCCGGCGCCGCCTACGTCCATGGCGATGTTGGCTTCAGGATGTTGCGCCCATAGTTTCTTAATCTGGGCAGGGTTAGTGGTAGCGTCCCCGACGCCATGCGTCGTGAGAGGCTTCTTGTCTGCTCCTACAGGGAACACGGGCCAGCCTTTGGCTGCATAGGCAAGCGCCGCCGTGAGGAATTTGTTTGGCATATTTCCCCTTGAGGTTAGCTTCCTACGGTAGCGCGTTAAGAGGGGCTGGTAAACCCTGCTCTTGATTAGGCTTTTGGAAGGTGGTATATAATTCGCATGAGGGCCGATATTTCTTTAACTGTAACAAAAAGAACTGATCTACGTTTACTTAAACGTATGATAAATCACTATTCGCAGCCTAAAGGATTTGTAGGGCGTAATATTTGCTATGCTATAGAATTTGAAAATCAATACTATGGTCATATTATAGCGGGAAGCGCAACGCGCTTTCTTCCGGGGCGTAATGAATTTTTAGAAATGTCTTTATCTGATTTAAATTGTGTAGCAAATAATATATTTTTTAATATAGCTCCTTTGCCAAAACGTAAATACCCACTTCGTAATTTTGCGAGCGTAGTATTAAAATCTTTTGTTACTCGCGTTGCTTTTGACTGGTGGGAAAAATATGGAGATAAACTTTTAGGTTTTGAATCATTAGTTGAGTTACCGCGCGAAGGAACATGTTATTTACGCGCAGGATGGACCGAAGTTGGAGAAACCCAAGGTCGGACTTGCAAGCGAATTAGCGGAAAAAGTTCTGATTCATGGAGCGGTCGGCGTGTTTGGGCGAGGGCAGAAGAACCCTTAAAGCCAAAACGTGTTTTTTGCTATAAACTTTAAACCCCGCTCTTGATTTAGCTTTCGAGGGGTGGTATAAAATAATCTGTCTTCTGTTTTTCCAGAAGCCTCGGGGGTGCTAATGGCTTTGCCAGCCGATCAAAATTAGCACCCCCAACCTTCCTATTTTTATTTGATTTAGTCATTAAATTCTGATAGCCTCATGGTTTCACGTGAAACCGCTGGAGGGTATGGACATGGTGCGTACATCTCACGCTATTCAGTTTTTCGTTCTTGCTTTGGTTTTTGCTTTCTTCATGGGATTCACCCGCGATGTGTGGAGTCAGGAAGGGTCTGTATGCGCAGAGCACGCCCAAATTGTCGAAGGGTTGGCAACGCACTACTCAGAGTCTCGCGTGGGCTTCGGACTTGACAACTACGGGCGCGTAGTTGAGATATTCGCTTCCAAGCGCCAAGGATCGTGGACCATCGTAGTGACATTCCCCGATGGGCGTGCTTGTCTGGTTGCCTCTGGCGAAGATTGGCAACCGATGAAGCTAACTGATATGCGACCGACAGCTTAATTTTTTTTTCAAGCGGGGATTGACTAGCAAGCGCGCATAGCGTATCCCCTCACTTGATTTAGTTCATTAGGGAAAATCAACATGCCAAAGAAGAAAACGGAAGCGCCCGATCCGGCTGCCCGGCGGAAAGTTGCCGAGAAAAAGCTGGAAGGGATCAAAGACAAGATCAATGCCCGGCTGGAAAAGGCTGCCGTCCAAGAGAACAAAGCGGACGATCATCGTCTGGCCGCGGCGATCCATCTGGAGGAAGCGCGCCAGGCATGCAAGGGCACTCCCATCAAGTTTCGCGATTGGGTGGATAAGAACGTCAGCCAATCCTATGAAACGGTCAAGACGCTCGTTCGCATCGGCGCTGCGGAAAACCCGAAGCTGGCGCTGGAAGACTTGCGCAACAAGTCAGCGAAGGCCAATCGTGAAGCTCGGGCGCGGGCCAAGAAAAAGAAGCCTCCAACGGTTTCACGTGAACCCGCTGCCCCATCATCTTCAGAAGAAGCTGCGCCTGTTGGTGGAGATATTCCCGTCCACACCTTGCTGGATCAGGTGAAGACAGCTTTCGACGGCCTTGGCGCCCGTGATAAGTTGCAGCTTATCGCTTATGCGGCTGCCGATACGGGAGTTGTCGCAACGTTCGAAGGGCACGCTCTTAAGGAAAAGCGTAGTTAATAGGCTAAATTAGAAACACGGTCTGGCTACGCAAACTTGACCTGAGCAATCGCTTTGCCTCCCAGCTAGATTGCTCAGGTTTTTTTTCTTTAGCACCAAGCCGAGTCCTAAATCGAGGAATTGAACGATGAAAATATGGTCTGACGTATATATCGACCACCGCCTAAAAGGCATGGATGCAAATGATGCTGCCTTTCGGGCCGATGAGTGGGAACGGTGGAATCGATCGCAGGGCGCTTGTCGAAAATGTGGCACCATCAACGAGCAGGAGCGGCGCGATGTTGGCCCGCCCGCGCCGAGCGAACCACTCTATCACGGCATGCCGGGGCTGACATAAACGAGCATGAGCGAGACGGATTTTCAAATAGCCCGAAGCTGGGCAACGGAACCTCTGTTTTATCGCGCATCCGCCCCACCGGGTATGACTCCTTACGCCTACCAGCTTGCGGGTGTCGAATACCATCTAGCCCGCGATCATGCGCTGTTTGGAGATGCTCCCGGTCTTGGCAAGTCCGCGGAATGTGTTTTGCTGGGTAACGCAATCGAAGCAAAGCGCACTCTGGTAGTGTGCCCGGCCTCCCTGCGCCTTAACTGGCAGCGCGAAATATGGATGTGGTCCACCATCCCCGGCGCCGAAGTTTATGTAGTTACCAAGGCCAAGGATGGGATAAGCGATCGCGCCGATTACGTGGTTATATCTTATGACCTGTTGCGCAACCCGGACATACTCGCGGCAATCTTGGCCTTGCGTTGGGATCATCTGATTCTGGATGAAGCGCACTATCTGAAAGACCCGAGAGGCAACAAGCGCACGAAAGCTATTTGCGCTCCAGATGGATTGCCTTCTGTCTGTGGGCGCATTACCATGGCCAGCGGCACCCTCCTGCCAAATCAACCTGTGGAGTGTTATAATGCTATTCGCCTATTGCATTGGGATGCTATCGATCGAGCAAGCCTGGAAGACTTCCGAAACTACTACTACGAATATGGTGAAGGATTCGTTTACGGCAGATACCAGAAAGGGGGACACTGGACCTATGGTTCTCATTGGTCACGGCACGTTCGTAACGTACCAAGACGCCTGGATGATTTACGCTGGCGTCTCCGAAAGCACCTGATGGTGCGCCGTATCAAGGGGCAGCAGGGGGTGCTTGACCAGCTTCCCGCATTGCAATGGCATGTTTTCCCGTTGGTGGAAACGGCGGCTATGCGCAAGGCTCTCAAGCATCCCGGCTGGAAGAAAGCCGAGCGCATGTATGAAATGGATGCAGACGCTTTCAAGACCGGGCTGCCCGTAGATGGGGCTATCTCTACCGCGCGGCGCTTGTTGGGTGAGGCTAAGGCCCCCGCAGTAGTCGAATACGTGCGCCAGCTAATGTCCGAAGGTGTGGAAAAGCTGGTGGTGGGCGCCTACCATCTGTCTGTCCTGGCCTACATGCGCGAAGAATTGGCTGATTATGGGTTGGTTTATATGGATGGCAGCACCAGCTTGAAGGCCAAACAACGTGCAGTAGATGATTTTCAGGAAGATAAGAGTATAAGTATCATCCTTGGCCAGATGCTTCCCCTCGGCGAAGGCTGGACCCTGACAGCAGCGCAGGATGTAATATTGGCCGAGCCGTTCTGGGTGCCGGGCAAGAATGACCAGCTTTTGGAACGAACCCATCGCATCGGTCAGAAAGGTGAGCACGTGACAGGCCATGTGCCGGTAGTGCCCGACAGTCTTGACGAGCGCATTCTTAATGTGGTTATAGAGAAGGCGCGCAATATACATGAAGCCCTTGACGGGGAATGATTCCTGTTGTATTACATTACGAATTGCGCGAGTGTTTAGCAGGACGGGCTAGGCAGTGAGCTTAGTAAATCACACCAGTGGGATTTATAGATAGGGCATGAGTTCCTGTCGATTCCGTGCGCAAGCTGGGTTCAACCCGTCCTGCTAAGCATTCGCAATCACTAGCAAGGGAAATTCTGATGACAATACGAATTGTTGATGAAAGCGAGCAAACTGATGATTTGAAAGAATCAGAAGTGCAAATATCTTTAGGTAAATCGTCGAACGGTTATAAATGCGCGTGGCTGCAGGTAAGCAAAGGTCGATTGACTCCTAGGGATTGCTTGTTTTTTGATGAACTTGACGACGGAACTTATGAAGCTATCTTTTTCGCGGATCGTTTGCGCAAACTAGGTTTTGCTTTGCGTATCGTGGAATAAAGGGGAAATCAGATGAATGTTAATGCAGTCAGTTTTGAGGAACACGGCGCCGGCTATGCCGTCACGATCCGTATGTACCTCAGTAAGGAAGAAGTTGTTGGGGATTACCGCCTCGAAAAACTCAGCTTTAATTTGCTGAAGTCACATATGATGGAAACAGAGGTTTCACGTGAAACCGCTGACAATACCGAAAACCCTACGTCTGCTCCATCTGCGACTGCGAAGGGACGGCGCCGGGGACGACCTGCCGCGCCTGCGGATGCAAAAGCAGATGAAACTGCTGATGGTTCTGCCGAAGGTTTGAAGCAGGATCAAGAATCTAGCGAAGAGGAAAAGCCCGCAAGCGTAAGCAGGAGGCGGCGCCGTAGTAAGGCGGCGGACCCTATCGAGAAGGCTTCCACTGGTGCAAAGTCTGCGGCAAGCGTAAGAAAACGGACTCGCAAGGCTGGTGCAGAAGTTGCGGAGACGAAATCTCCTTCTGAAGAGGATGAAATCTTCGACAGCGACCTGTCTAAGGCGGCGTCTCTTGCAGCTTCTGACATGGATGGCGATATCGATGCCGTGATGAAAGTACTGGAAGAATTCGGCGTATCCAAAGTTGGCGACATTGCAACGCAAGATGTGCGCCGCGAGTTCCTGAACAAGCTTCAGGAAGTCAAGAATGACTGGATGAACTCCCGATGACGGCCTCAACACAGGAGCATTCGCCCCTCGGGGGAAGTGGAGCGTATCGCTGGATGCCCTGCCCCGGCTCTGTAGGGCTAAGCGAGGGCATTGACGATCCCGAGAGCGAAGATGCTGCGCTGGGTACTGCGGCGCACACATTGGGAGCCCTTTGTTTACATCGGGGTCAGGATGCTTGGGAACATATAGGTTCTGAAGTTTCCGATGGGAAAGTTGGGGCGAATGGAGAAGTTTTCTGGTTTAACCCAGATAAAAACATGGCTGACGCGGTACAGGTTTATCTTGATGCCGTGCGCGAAGCTCATCCCGATCGCGATCAGGGCAACACCTGGATCGAACGCCGCTTTCACTGTCCTGAAATCCACAAGTATTTCTGGGGCAGACCGGATTTGATACATATAGAAACGATAGGCAGCAAATACGATGGGAAGAAAGCGCTTATCTGGAATGAGGATGATCCAACAAAATCACCCGCGCATTTGCATGTGTGG
>SDBV01007586.1_pt1 | contig 14804 bp, 10 predicted proteins | sample 2277081 | NCBI WGS metagenome assembly SDBV01 (sample SAMN10402039, study PRJNA504765) | marine sediment metagenome | isolation source: marine sediment core GS10_PC15, 223 cmbsf | place: Arctic Ocean: Southern Knipovich Ridge | collected 2010
GAATACGGGGTTGAGGGCCAGTGAGGGCATCTCGCTGGGGACGCTGGCGGCCGGGGCGATGTTTGGGCTTTGGCTGGAACGGATCGTGCCGGTGGGGATGGTAGGCGATCCGTTCATGGAGATATCGATCGGGTACTCGTTCACCATCACGCCGATCACGTACGCGGGGACCTTGCGGGGCGTTTACCGCGTCGCGAACGATGGGTTGGTTCGGTACGAGGCGTGGGTGGGGAACGGGGCCACGCCCGACACGAGCACTGCGCCGACTGCCACCTCGGCGACTTTGCCGTTTAACGTGGCCTTGCCGGCCGACCAGGAGAGTCATGTGGTCCTCCGGCAGCGCAATGCATACAACGTTCTGGATCCGAACCTTGACGTGAGCGTCTACGACGTGGGGCCCGGGGGCGCGTTGAACGCGACGCCTCCGCGGGGTCCCGAGCACGTGGAGGCCAAGGCGGTGACGGGCGGGTCGGTTGAGGTGGTGGCGACCTATATCCCGGTGATCGACGGGGCAGCGGACCGAGCGGACACGTGCGTGATCTACGAGAATGACTGCGCGGACCCGGATCCCGACGCGGATTCCGAGCCGACGACCGCGGCGATGGGCACGACTGACGACGTGGCGGTGCTGACGTACTCAAGTGCGGCGTTCGCGGACGGGACCGACACGCGCTGGCTGGTACGTACGCGGCGGTCGGGGACGCCAGACGTTGACAGCGTTAACACGGCTGCGGTGGCGGTGGTGGTGTCCGCGATTGGGCCTTCTCGGCCGGTGGGCTCCGCGCTGTTGGACGATCTTGCGGGGTACCGTCAGGGGGCCTATCCGGCGCCGGGCGCGAGTGACGCGTACGTGGTGTCTGCATCGCCGGATATCAAATTGGTACCGGGGCCGGGGACCGTGTCCTTCCTTGCTGACGGCGCGTTGATTTGGCGCGCGATCGTGGACGCGGTCGACCCGTCGCGGGCGGGGCTGTGGTTTCCGCGTGACTGGGTGTTCCAGCAGATCATCGGGTCGCTGGGCGCGGGGAGTTCCGATGCGATCGAGGTGGTGAGTTGGACGGGCGGGGACAAGCGGTTGAGCGTGAACATTGCGGGTCAACGCGAGATGGAGATCGACGTCACGAACGAGGTCATCCGATTTGGTGTGCGGAAGGAGACGGGGCTGGGGACCATATCGGCGATATCGCCTGTGTGGCCGCGAGCGAGCGAGGTCGTGTTTCAGATCTGGGATCCTTCGACGGGGGCGTGGCAGAGCTACATGCTGGTGGATTCGACGGGAGTATGGCGGCTGGGTATTGCGCGTCGAGAAACGAAAACGGAAGCGGAGATATTGGCGCTATGAAAACGAAACTGATGCAGGCAGCGGTACTCGGACTGTGCGGGCTTCTGGCCATTGTGGCGTTCGCGCAGAACGAGCAGAAGGCGACCGACTTCATCGACAACGCCGGCGTGAAGGTGGCCGAGATCGACGCGTCGGGCAATGCGTACTTCGTTGGGATCGAGGGGGACACGCTCAGCGTCGCGGAGAGTGCGGCGACGAGCAGCGTGGTGAATGTTGGGGGATCGATTTCGCTTGCGGAGCAGGCGGCGGCGGATGCGGACACGGCTGGGTATGGGCAGGTGTGGGTGGACCTGGCAACGCCGAATACTTTGATGTTCACCGACGATGCCGGGACCGATTTTCTTATTAGCGGCGCTGGCGGAACGATTACGGGCAGCGGCAGTGCAAACACAGTGCCCTTGTGGACATCAGGATCGGTTCTTGGCAATTCCACAATTTCACAGACGGGCGGTTTCTTGGATGTTGGCGACGAGCTGAAGCTCGACGACGGCAACGTTGGGCAGCCGAGTCTTGTCTTCGATGGCAATACGGATGCGGGGTGGTTCTACGGTAGCGGGAAGATCCAATTGGGCGTGGATGGTACGGCGGTATCCACGTGGGACGCTGGCGCTATCGATATCGGACACACGAGCACCTTAATCACACTGCACAACGACGTTCTGATCAAGGACGATTTGCTCGCAGCGCCTTACCAAGGGGCTTTGCATCTTATAAATACCGACGAGGGCGCGACGAGCGAAGTATCGATAGTGTTCGGACTGACCAATTCTGTATATCACAGCTACACGTTCTCGGGGTCTATCAGTTCCGCCAAGACGGCGGCGTGGGGAGGCAATACGGTAACATACAATGCCGACCTGGATTTTTACACGGCACTCTGGGGCGGCAGCAATCAAGCCCTCAAATTGACTTCTGGTGGTGACACGTGGACCTATGGTTCTCTGGGTGTAAATATTGACCCAGCTACCACCGCGGGAGTCATCACTGCTGAGGGCTCTTTGTTTCTCAGACAGCAAGCGGCTGCGGACGCGGACACGGTCGAGTATGGTCAACTATGGGCCAAAGACATCGGCGAGGGAGAGCTTTGGTATACGGACGACGAAGGCGCGGATTATCTCATTAGTTTCAACTATGGCGGGTTGTCGAACAGTTTGCTAACGCTTCTGGGCACCGTATCTCTACGGGAACGAGCGGCCGCGGATGCGGCCACTGCGGGATACGGACAGCTGTGGGTGAAGGATTCCAGTCCGGCGGAGCTGATGTTTAGGGACGACACCGGGACGGACTTTCTCATCGGCGGCGGTGGCACGGGGACCTTGACGGGCGGCGGTACGACCAATGCGATTGCAGTGTTTACAAGCTCGTCCTCCCTTGGCCCCTCGGTATTGTATGACGTGTCCGACGAGATTGGTCTGAATACGAGCACGCCTTCGTCGCTGTTCGACGTGCGCGACACTTCCGGTGCGGTGGCCACCCTTTCCACTTCAGAGACGGTGGTGGTCGACGGCACCAAGTTGGGGCAGCTCGACTTCAGTGCGCCCCAAGAGGCGAGTGGGGAGGATGCACTGTTACCGGGGGCTTCGATATGGGCCGAGGCCGATGCTGATTTCAGCGCAGGGGTGAATACGACCGATTTGGTATTTGCGACCGGTGAGTCCGAGGCGGCCGTAGAGAGGGCGCGGTTGACTTCGGCCGGCAAGCTGGACGTTACTGGGATTATCGAGGCGGGGTCGGGCGACACGGCGATCACGACCGCGGCCGGGGACGTTATCGTGGGTTCTGGGGGATCCGTGGACGACGGTGCGTTGTCCGCGGACGTGGCCCATTTGAACGCTGCCGAGACCGTGTCGGCGGATTGGGTGAACACGGCGAACCCGTGGGCGGATGACGAGGTCGCTGACGTATTGACGATCGGCGCTACAGGGTCGGTGGACGATGGTGCGTTGTCCGCGAATGTGGCGCATCTGAATGCCGCGGAGACGATCGCGGCGGATTGGGTGAACACGGCGAACCCGTGGGCGGATGATGAGGTCGCCGATGTTTTGACTATTGCGGGCGGGACGGTTAACAGCAGCGCGATCGGGGGCACAACGCCGAGCACGGGGGCATTCACGACGCTCAGTGCCAGTGGGGCCAGTACGTTGACGGGGAATGTGAAGATAGGCGAGTCAGGCGCTGCCGCTCAAATGGTGCACATCGAGCGTGCCGATACCAACGTTATACAGGTATCTCTGGAGAATACGGACACCATCGTTGGGTACGGCGCCAGCGCAGGATTGATGCGAATATTTGTGGGTGGGGCTGAAAAGATTCGAGCGGGAGCGGCGGGAGCAACATTTAATCAGGGGCAAGTGGATACCGATTTCAATGTTCGGGGTGTGAGTGCGCCAAATGCGTTCTTCGTTCAGGGCAGCGACGGAAATGTCGGTATTGGTACGAGCACTCCGAATGCGGCGCTTAACGTCAATGGCGACGTTCTGATCGATAGCGGCGCATTGATCCGTACGCCGGCCGCGATCACGACGGACACGACGCCTACGGCTGCGAACCGCGCATTCGTCATTATCGGTGCGTGGACGGCGGCGAACGATATCACGGACTTCGACAACGAGACTGCCGGGCAGGTGTTGAAGATTCTCGGCGGCGACGCGGACTGCAATGTGGTGGACGGCGCGGCAATTCAGCTCGAGGGGGACGCGACGTGGAACGGTAAAGCGGGCGCGACGCTCGAGTTGTGGTCCGATGGCACGGTTTGGTATGAGGCCAACAGAAGCGATGCTTCATAGGGGGGAGTCAGATGAAGAAGGTACTGGCGGCAGTGTTGTGTGTGGGGATGGTTTGCGGCATAGCGGTTGCGCGGACGAGCTATTGGGGCGAGTACGAGGCCGAGGCGTCCCGTGAATTGCGCGACCTTGGTGATGCGGGCCTGACGAGTGCGCTCTCCTTGGCCGTGGACGAGATTGCGAACGACGCCAGATGGACCGGGACACGGAAAGAGGCGCACGACCTAGTCCGGGATTTCCTGGCGACGCACGTGGGCATCACGCCTCCGGCCAACTGGGACGCGGAGGTGAGCGATACTCAGGACGCGGCGGTGGATTTCATGACGTTCATGGACGGGCTTGTCGTGGACGATCAGCGGCTCACGCAGGGGGCGAAGGACGCGATCCTTGCGTATGCGCGTGCGAACGCAGAGTTCGAAGCGGTACCGGTAGAGGAATAGGGGACAAGCAGTGGCGATTGTTCAGGTATTCGGTGGCGGGACGCAGTAAATTGGTCCGATCCGGACGTCGGTGTTTGTGAAGCGGCGCTGGACCGACCCGTGGCGCTATGTGCCGTATCTTTTCCCGCTTTTTTCCGTGGAGAGTTCGGCGCCTTCGATATCTCATGGCCAATTCGTGTGGAACATTGGGGCGACTTCGCAGCATGACCGGTCTTCGTACCAGGTGTACACGCCTTTGCAGCTCGAGGACTGGTACATCGGCGTGAACGTCCACACGATTTACGGGACCTTCGTTTCCTTTGTGGGGATCGTGTTGAACAGCGCGATGGCGGATTTCGGGACCGACCCGTCGACTTTGGTGTCGTCCGGGGACCAGCTCCTCAACGCGGTTGGGCTTGAGTACTTGCTGAAAGCGGGCCGCGTTCAGGGGTCGTACGTGGAAGGCGGGACGTACATCGAGCGGACACTGGTGTTCAACCAGCGTCACGACTTGGGGCCGACCTTTTCGGGGAACCGGTCGAGCTCGCGGAACGGTGACGGCGTGTATACCTTTTCGGCGGACGGCGCGGAATGGACGCACCTGGACATACTGGAGTACGTGCTCTGGTTCTATCATCCGGGGGTGCCGTTCGTGCTATCGGGCCAAGCGTGGGTCTTAGACCAGTTCGTGGGGCAGTACGACTTTCGCGGCAAAGAAGTGTGGCAGGTACTGGACATGCTGATCGACCGGCGGCGCGGCCTGGGCTGGACGGTGTATTTCGGATACGGCGCGGGCACGATGCAGATCGTTGTGTACAGCGTGTTGTCCGAGCCGCTGCAATTCCAGGGCTTCACGATGCCGGCGAACCCCGCGCAGGAATTCCTGGGTTTCGTCGGGCGTCACGATTTGAAACCTCGCCTGAACATTTCCCGTGCGCACACGGTGAGGCGCGTGATCGCGTTGGGGGCGCCGATGAAGACTTGCATGTCATTGGCTGTTAGTAACGGGACCTTGGAGCCAGGCTGGACGCAGGCCGAGCGTGAGGCCTATGACGCGGCCGACGACCAGACGCGGGCGACCGATGCGTTCAAGCGCGTGTATGCGTTCTTCCGGATCCCTCCGGACTGGGACTGGACCTACAATTCACTGCTAGATGCTACGGCCTGTATCGCGAACCCGTGGCACACGCTGGACGGGCGCATTGACGGAACGGTGCAGGGGCCCTACTGGAACGCGGACCACGGCGCGCTGCGGTGGCTGCCATTCCAGCAAGCGGCCGCGAGCCCGAATGCGGAGCCCGAAATGCGCCGGCCTTTTGCAGTGGTGCAGAACCCCGGACGGAGTCCGGGGACGGATGAGTATCACTACGTGGATCAACTGCAGCTGGCGTTCCTGGAAAACCATCATTTCGCGGTTTTTGATCGGGAGATGGGTGTTCTGGTCAAGGGGCGCATGAACCACACTTTCGCACAGAATCATTTTGGGGACACGGACGAGAATCCTACGGAGCCGGAGGCGACTTCCGTGCTGCCTTCGGTGGACTATGCGAGCATGATCTGCACGGTATTCCTGCCGACGGACGTTCAGGCGAAGGTCGTCTATACCGTTCCGGCGAACGCCTGGATGGAATCGGGAAAGGACCTCGTGATCGAGATGCCGGAAGCGGAGCTGTGGTACGTGGCCGGCGGAACGGTGAGTGAGATTTCGGCGGGGCAGCTCGTGTATCACAACGGTGGTGTGGCCCAGGTTGTGCGGGACGACACGTACAAGCTGCGGCAGGTGGCGGCGGCAGCGGCGGCGTGGTACGGGCAACAGCGGAACACCTTCACGCTTGAGCAGGCGGGGATAGCGCCGATCCATCGGACGGGACGCCTGATTCGGGCCGTGGCGACGACGGCGTTCCATGTCGAGAATGTGGGGACGGTGATCACGCAGCGGCGGTTTGATTATCGCGAGAACAGCATGACCATTCAGACGGGGTACGCGGAGCTCGATTTCGAGGCATTGGTGCAATGATGCCGGCGGATGAGAACCGCGCGCTGGTGGCGTTGGAGAGGCGGGTCCGTGAGCTGGAATCGTTCGCGGGGGACCAGTACCAGCGATTGGGGCATTCTGCCCCCGCTGAGATGATCCGTGTGGAAACCTATGACGACCTGCCGACAGACAAGCCGCTGGGGACCTTTGCTTACGTCACCGGGGAAAAGGACGGGAACAAATGGGTCGCGGAGGCCGGAACACTGCCACCGCATGGTATTGGGTACTATCAATATGAGCAGGTCCGGGACGAATGGCAATTAGGGGCAGGGGACGATCCTACGCTGGATACGTTCAAGAACAAATGGATGCCCATGGATACGCCGCTCTACGTGCGCGTGATGACGGTGATGAACGACGTGCTCGTTTGCGTATGGGTGGACCCGGTGACGTTCGTGCCCTATCTCCCGCCGAATGGCCCACAGATCACGGTGATGAAGCCCTATCACTTTCAGCGTAGATGGTTCGCTTACACACAGAGACCTCTTTTTCCGGGGCTGTTTCTCGCTCCCGAGGTGGAGTACCACGAGGACGGAGACACGGAGGGCCGTCAGTACAAGTTCGAACAGGCGGACCGCTCGCGCAATGCGTGGATCATGCCCGATCTGGAAGGGGGGGAGCCCCAGTATATTACGCCGGACTACGCAAAGGACGAAGTGCTGAGCATCGTTCGATGCAGGCAGCGGGTGCCAGCGTGGTACTACCCGCCGGACTTTCCGGAGAGTCTGGCTGAGATTACCTTCGCGCGGTGGGAGGACATGAACACGGCGGGCCGCTCTTGGGCGGCGGTGGGACCTGGGTCGCAGCAATGAGTCCTATCCAGGCAAAAGGAGGTAGACGTATTCAAGCGTCGGCCCGGGCGATCCAGGCGTTTGGATCTGGGAGGGTGGTCGTCGGCGGCGCCGAATATATCGATTGGGATGCTTTGACATCGGGTGGAATGCCTATGACCATGGTGCATGCGCGAAACACTACAAGCATGGATCCGCATGGTACTGTGGGCTTCATCGATAATGCGTATACGACTATAGTCGACACGCATCACCAGAACTCTACCGCCATCCGGCTAATAAACCAGAATGGGGTGCAGACTGGATGCGCGAACGCCGTGCCTACCGGTTGGTTATTGGACTGGCATTCAAGAAATGGACGCCTGAGCTGGTCAAGGTGGCCGCTCGTGGATGCAAGCAATCCTTTGGGAGTAAAGCCGGACAAGATAAGAATCCCGCTTGCAGTCAGTGTCGCGAGAAGTAGTCGGCTCAATTCCAGTAGTACACAATGGTGTGCGACCTGGCCGGATACCCCGAATGATGATGACGTGCTGATGTGCTTCGGAGGACAGAAGGGGAAGCCCGAATACTCTTCGGGGCTATTCTGGCGGGTCCCGGACGACAATTACGTTTGCGAGCCGTTTAACCTCTTTCCCCATGGCGCAAACCCAAGCCCGTGGTCGGTCGTGCTCTTGCCCAAGGTTCTTTACTTGGAGGTCGACGCACCCGACATATACGACCCCGCGACCACCAACGGGCCTGAGGACCTGACCGACGATCAAATTGTGTTTTTCCATGAGTTTGTCCATCTCGATCTTTCACAGGCTCTTAATTCCATATGGGTGTCGGATCCCCCGTTTGCGCACAATCCTCCTCTCAGCTTCCATCACAGTCGGCGGCTTGATACGCACGGCGGATTTGCGCACTACAACGGGATGGGGCCGGACTTTGTAGAGTACATTTACAACTGAGGTGTGCGAATGACTGCAAGTGAAGACGCAACGGCGGCGCGGGTGACGGGGGTGGAAGGTCGTATGGACCGTCACGAAGAGGCGGACGTGCGGGAGCATACCAACATTTGGAGCAGGATGGAGAAGGTGCAGAAAGCGGTGAATGACATCATGAAGCGGCCGCCGGCGTGGTGTACGCTGGCGATCTCGTTGCTGTCGTTCTTGCTTGGGATATCGGTCACGGTGATCGGGATGCTGTCGCGGTCTTAGAGACTCTGGGGGAGTTGCCATGGGGGACCTATCGGATCATTTCAGCCGGCGGGAGTTTGCGTGCCAAGGGGAGGATTGCTGCTCGCACACGTCGGTGGTGGATGAGCGGCTCGTGGACGCGCTCGAGGGCTTCCGGGCCATCGTCGGGCAGCCGATTGTGCCACACAGCGCGTTTCGGTGCTTGACGCACAACCGGCGTGAGAGAAGCGAGGACAGGAGTCAGCACGTCTGGGGCCGGGCTGTGGACGTCCACACATTGGACGGGATGACGGTGGATGCGATGGCGGCCGCGGCCGAAGAGATCGATGCGTTCAAAGCCGGCGCGATCGGGCTTTACGACTGGGGCATTCACGTGGACGTGCGGCCGAACGGGCCGGTGAGGTGGAACCGGCGGACTCCGGGGACTTAACCACTCTCAAGCGCGACACGCATGGCGAGGGCTTGGGTCTTGGGCGCGTAGATGAGCGTCGCGTCGAGCTTACGTTGCCCGAGGACGGCGCCTGCGGCCTCGACACCGAATTCATCCCGGATTAGTTGCGCCCGGCTGTGGCGGAGCTGATGGGGCGTCCAGGGCGTGACGCCCGCTTTCTTGCAGGCACGGACGATGGCCTGACGGTAGGTGTCGGACGTGTAATGATTGCCGACGACGCGGTCCGTCTTTTTGGGCGCGGCCGCCTGGTTCGGGCGGCGATGGATGTGGGCGCCGGCGTAGCGTTCGGCCTCGGCCTCCTTCGGGCTGAACAGGTACTCTGATGGTCTGCGGCTGATCATGAAGGGCTCGAGGAGTTCTTGTGCCTTGGGCCCGAAGTATAGGGTGTGGTCGTGGCCACGATGCCGTGTCTTGTGATGGGCGAGATCAACCGTCCATACGTCGTGCGACGTGTCGACGTCCTGGGGTCTGAGCACCACGAGTTCGCCGCCACGTGCGGCCGAGTGGTACTGCGCATCGACCAGGCCACGCAACGGCGTGCTTAGTATTCCCTGGACTGCTTGAATGTCCGCAAGTGGGACCGGCTCGATCGGCGCCGTGTCCCGGACACCTTCCTCGGCTGCCCGAAGGCCTCGGACAGTGCTCAATGCCACGTGGACTGAGACGTCAACCAGCTCTTCGCTGACGGCCCATTTGAAGAAGCGCCGCACCTCTTCTGTGTACCCGTTTACGGTCGAGCGCGCTAGACCGCTCTCAATCCAGTCTCGCCGGAGCTCCTTGAGGCGCCGTGGACCGAAGTCCATGAGCTCGAGGTCCGGATGCTTCGCCGCAAGGGATTGGACGCTGGCCATGATCTTGTACTTGGCTTGGGTGGGCGTTCCGTCGGCGCGACGGTAGTAGGCCTCCACGTGTTCACGGTAGAGCTCGGCGATCTCGGCGATCGTGTCGCTTGTGACGAACCCGCGTACTCGATTGCGCTCTCTCGTGAGCGCCTTCTCGAGGTCGGACTTCAGGCGATCCGCCTCTCTCTTGCTGCGCGTTTTCAGGGAGCGGTACCGCCACCGGCCGGCGCGCTTGAACTTGATCTGCCAGACGTCGTTTCTGAGGAAGATCGAGGCCATCTAGGATCCCGTTCGTGTTGGCACTCGTGTTGGCAGTGTGTTGGCACCTGCAGCACGGGCAGATTCTGAACTTAGAATACCCCCGTATTTATTGGGTAGAATGGCGGGGACGACCGGACTCGAACCGGCGACCTCTTGCGTGACAGGCAAGCGTTCTAACCAACTGAACTACGCCCCCGCACGGGCCCGGAATGTTCCGGGCGGCAAGAGTTGAGACTATAGCACAGGGCCTCGCGGGGCTGCAACCGATTTGGTGGGAACGGTGCCGGATCGCGTGGGGAAGGGCCTATTTCACTACCAGATTCACCATGCGCCCCGGCACGACAATCTCTTTGACGACGCTCTTCCCCTCGAGATATTTCGCCACCTTCGCATCGCCCTTGGCCGCCTCGAGCACCGCGTCCTGCCCGGTGCCCGCGGGCACGACGATTCGCGCGCGTATCTTGCCGTTCACTTGCACGGGAATCTCGATCTCGTCTTCGACCAGCAGTTGCGCGTCGTATTCGGGCCAACTCTCGTAGGCCAGCGTCGTCTGGTGCCCAAGCCGCTCCCACAGCTCTTCGGCCATATGGGGCGCAAAGGGCGCCAGCACGAGCACGAACTGCTCGGCCCACGCGCGCTCGACGGCGTCGTATTTCAGCGCCGCGTTCACGAACTCCATCATCCGCGCAATCGCCGTGTTGAAGAAGAGCTTCTCGATGTCCTCTCCGACCGACTTGATGGTGTGGTGCAATACCTTGAGCAGATCCTCGTCGCCGCCAGAGTCCACGATGCGCTTTGAAATTCCGCCGTCCTCGCCGATAAACAAACTCCAGGCGCGCTTTAAGAAGCGGTTCACGCCCTGCACGCCCTCGTCCGTCCACGGCTTATCGCGGTCCAGCGGCCCCATGAACATCTCATACAGCCGCATCGAGTCCGCGCCGTATTTCGCGACCACCTCATCCGGATTCACGACGTTGTACTTCGACTTGCCCATCTTCTCGACCTGATCATTGATTCTTATATGTGGAAAGACTTCTATCTCTTGGCCAGAAGGTTTAGCATAGAACCGAATTCTCTGCGTTGCCCGTCTAACGGGCGGATTCGGTGCCGCTTCCGGCACCTCCTTGATCTTGGTGTAGCTGCGGTGGAAGGCTTCGCCCGCGAATCCTTCACCGTCTTCTGCGCGAGGCCGGAAGATGAAATTCGGATCCGAGAAGGCACGAGTAATGCGTTTTTGCGGATCGAACCACGCCCGCCACGGCGGGCTGGTGGAGTTGTCTTGGTACCGCTCGCACGGAACTCGTCTGCACAGAACTTGCTCTATCCTCCCGTCTTTCTTGTCGTCAACATGCATTCGGACTTCTTTGTCGACGTCTTTGGCGTAGACGTACTCGCCGCCAGATTCCCGATACGAACTCGCCAGGATCATCCCCTGATTGAACAATTTCTGGAACGGCTCTTTTGTGCTCACATGGCCCGCGTCATATAGCACCATGTGCCAGAACCGTGAATACAACAGATGCAGCACCGCGTGCTCGGCACCGCCGATGTACAAATCGACCGGCATCCAATACTCTTCGGCCTCTTTCGACCAGGCCGCTTCGTCATTCGTGGGGTCGCAGAAGCGCAAGAAATACCAGCACGACCCCGCCCATTGCGGCATCGTGTTTGTCTCACGCCGCGCGGGCTTGCCCGTCTCGGGGTCGGTCGTCTGCACCCAATCCTCCGCGCGCGCCAGCGGCGGCTCACCCTCGGCCGTCGGCCTATACTCATCCAACTCCGGCAACACGACCGGCAGGTCCTTCATCGGCACGGCCTTGACCGTCCCATCTTCGAGCTCGATCAACGGAAACGGCTCGCCCCAATACCGCTGGCGTGAGAACAGCCAGTCCCGCAGCTTGTAGTTCACCGTGCCCGTGCCCAGGCCCTGCTCCTCAAGCCAGGCGATCATCTTCGCCTGGCCATCGGCGACATTCAGCCCGTCCAGGAACTCCGAATTCACGTGCAGGCCTTCGCCCGCGTACGCCTCCTTCGAGATGTCGCCGCCCGTCACCACCTCGATGATCGGCAGGTCAAAGGCCTTCGCAAAATCATAATCCCGCTGGTCGCCACCCGGCACGGCCATAATCGCGCCATAGCCGTACTCGGCCAGCACATAATCGGCCACCCAGATGGGCACTTCCTTCCCGTTCACCGGATTGACCGCGTACGCGCCCGTAAACACGCCGGACTTCTCGCGGTCCTCCTTCATCCGATCCAGCGCACTCCGCGCCGCCGTCTGTTTCACATATGTTTCAACGGCGTCCCGCTGGGAATCCGTGGTGATCTTGGCCGTTAGCGAGTGCTCTGGGGCCAATACGCAATACGTCGCGCCGAACAGGGTGTCCGGGCGCGTTGTGTATACTGTAAACTCCTGAGCGGCCCCCGCGACCTTGAACTGTACGTCCGCGCCCTCACTGCGGCCGATCCACTCGCGCTGCATCGTCTTGATGCCCTCGGGCCAATCCACATCGTCCAGGCCCGCCAGGAGCCTCTCGGCATACGCCGTGATCTTCAACATCCACTGCTTCATCAGGCGCTTCTCGACCGGGTCGCCCGTCTCGACGTACTTGCCGTCCTTCACCTCCTCATTTGCCAGGACCGTCCCCAGCGCCGGACACCAATTCACCGGCGCCTCCGTCTGATAGGCCAGCCCCCGCTCATGCAGGACCTCGAAAATCCACTGCGTCCACTTCACATACTTCGGGTCGGTCGTATTGATTTCGCGGTCCCAGTCATACGACAACCCCAACTCCTGAATCTGACGCTTAAACGTCTCGCAATTCTTATTCGTGATGATCGCCGGATGCTCCCCCGTCCGCAGCGCGTGGCGTTCCGCCGGAAGCCCAAAGGCGTCCCAGCCCATCGGATGCAAGACATTGAAGCCCCGCATCCGCTTATAGCGCGCCACAATGTCCGTCGCCGTGTAGCCTTCCGGATGCCCCACATGCAGCCCGTCCCCACTCGGATACGGAAACATATCCAAGATATAGTACTTCGGCTTGGCCCGGTCGATTTTGGACTTGAAGGTCCCATTCGACAGCCAATACGCCTGCCATTTCGGCTCAAACTCGCCCGGACTATACGCGCCACCCGCCATCACAAAACCCTCTCAACCACGACCCAACAACTCCCCCTACCAACCCCGATGCACATGCACTCCACCCCCGCGCGCACACCCAAGAAAGACGGAATATACCACACCCCCCCGCACCGAATCAGCCGCCCCCATACGTACCATCCATCCGTCGCCAGCAAAGCCCTTCGCCATTCTCCGTGTCCTCCGTGACTCTGTGTTGAACCCATCGGGGTCCATCATTATCCATCGGTGGCCAAGGGCCGCCCTCGCTGCGAAAACTCAGAAAGAATTCCCGAGACTGCACCATTGTCAAGTGAATCCCCCTTGTCTCTCGTATTTGCCTTCGCGGACCGCAACAGAATCTGCATATATATAGAGGCGGTTGGTGCGCCACTCGGCGTGCGCTGGAGTGCGGAAGCTTGCTTCCGCTGCGCCTTGCGGGCCGCCCAACGCGCAAGCAAGCTTGCGCACTCCAACTCCGTATTCCCCATGCCTCTGTGGCGGGCCGAATCTCAGAGTGGGGGAGTGCGGTATGAGAACGCGCGTTAGGGTAGCGCGCGTCGACAAGAGGCAGGAATCACATTGAGAGAAGGCTTTGGAGGTAACGCTGGATCCGGCAGTTTCGACTTCGATTGGTGGGGCAAGTCCCACCACTACGGGCTTTCTCTTTGGAAAAAGAGAAAGTATGCAAAGAGAAATCGGTTGCGGCGTGCGTTGGAGTGCGGAAGCTTGCTTCCGCTGCGCCTTGCGAGCCGCCCGATGCGCAAGCAAGCTTGCGCACTCCGATCTGGAGATCCCGCCTGCGCGGGGAATCGTATGGAGGGGTCGACTTCCGTGCCGATGGGGTTTCGGGTGATGGGGCCAAGGTGGACCTTGGCCCTCCCGCAGGTTTCTCTGCGGCCAAAGTGCGAGGGAAGGGCAGGTGAGCGTTACTTTTGTTGGTAGATCTCTCCGCCGCTGTCTTTGAAGGCTTCGGACATTTCTTCCATGCCTTTATCTTTCGCGGCGTTCTCGTCTATGCCGAGTTTGGCGGCGTAGTCGCGAACTTGCTGGGTGATCTCCATGGCGCAGAATTTTGGGCCGCACATGGAGCAGAAGTGGGCGAGTTTGGCGCCTTCGGCGGGCATGGTCTCGTCGTGGTATTGGACGGCGCGGTCGGGATCGAGCGAGAGGTTGAACTGGTCTTCCCAGCGGAACTCGAAGCGGGCTTTGCTGATGGCGTTGTCGCGGATTTGCGCGCCGGGGTGTCCTTTGGCGAGGTCGGCGGCGTGGGCGGCGATCTTGTAGGTGATGACGCCTTCGCGCACGTCGTTTTTGTCGGGCAGGCCGAGGTGTTCCTTAGGCGTGACGTAGCACAGCATGGCGGTGCCGTACCATCCGATCATGGCCGCGCCGATGGCGGATGTGATGTGGTCGTAGCCGGGTGCGATGTCGGTCGTGAGGGGCCCGAGGGTGTAGAAGGGCGCTTCGTCGCACCATTCGAGCTGTTTTTCCATGTTCTCTTTGATCATGTGCATGGGCACGTGGCCGGGGCCTTCGTTCATGACCTGGACGTCGTGCTCCCATGCGCGGCGGGTCAGCTCG
>SDBV01007587.1_pt1 | contig 14803 bp, 22 predicted proteins | sample 2277081 | NCBI WGS metagenome assembly SDBV01 (sample SAMN10402039, study PRJNA504765) | marine sediment metagenome | isolation source: marine sediment core GS10_PC15, 223 cmbsf | place: Arctic Ocean: Southern Knipovich Ridge | collected 2010
TCCCTCCATCATAGGTTGCAACAAAGTGCGCCCATTGATTTTCGTAAGAAGCCAAACTTGTATTATATAGTCTACCAATAGAGGCATTTTCGCTGTTGTCATACACACGGAAATTAATCTTTTCCGGTGTACCTGTATACATATTCCATTCTCGGTTTGACGCAACTTGCCATTTACTTGCCCAAACAAAATATGTAGCAGTATGCATATAAACCCAGCTACTAATGCTAAACGGGGTAAGGGCTGGTGTGAAATCTGTGTGGTCTGGAATAATAATATAATCTCCAGAACCGTCAAACTCAATACTTGAGCCAAAAGCATCAATTATCCACATATCTGCTATAGCCGAGGTCGGCGTCAGCGTCCCCTTATGTCTATGAGGCGAAGAGTCCCAAACTAAATTGCCTGTCTTCTCATTGAAAAACCATGCAGCGATTATATTCTCAGAGACTTTGACCTGTTTACCTATAGGGGGAGGTTTTATATGCACGCCTGTAGCAACTGAACTTAGTAGTAATATTATCAATAGCTTTTTCATTCTCTTACCCCATAAATACTGGTACGCATATATACCGTTGACCCGTCTGAATCATTCGTATTATCATATACCACTCTAACTCTGTTGTTGTGTTTGGGTAGCTCCACTATATACGTTTCCGCTAAGTCCCAGATAACCGTACTCGTACCGGGGAGGTTGGCAAGACCGTCAAGGATAGTAACAGAACTTGCAGCGCCAACGGTATGAGAGACCAAGGTATGTATTTCGGAATTAGCCACCGTAGGACTACCAAGTACAAATATAGGCCTTATACCGTCGTCATCGAATCGGCCCCACGTTCCAATTCCCAATAGTGGTACTAATATAGTCGATGAACCTGCGTTAGGAATTGTAGTTAAGGTCGTGGGCGTAGCCGTTCCGGTCGGCCCTATAAATTCAGTTAATGTGTACCAGGCATCATCCCCGGAATCCACGCCTGAGACCTGCACTGATACTTTAGTTCCGGTATGAGCAGTCGCGGCTGTTACCCCGCAGGCAATGTGCAGGGTTGTACTCTGCCACGTAGTTATATTTTGCTCTGCACCTTTCCTGACTGCGTTCTGTGCTATCAGTTCCCAGTCGTCGAGGACTACAGACTTCGCTATCTGGCCGTAGCAGGGGATGCAGAGAAGCGCGACTAACAGGCATACTATTTTTAGTTTCATTTTCTTCATTTCTTGGTTCCTTTCATTGCGACAGCGTTTAAGGCTGCGAGGTTATTTTGTGCGCCTATGTACTCTGGGTACAATTCTATTACTCTCTCGTAATACTTTTTCGCCTCCGGCAGTCTCTTATGAATTGACAGGCATGAAGCGAGGTTCATCATTACAAAGATATGGTTGGGGTTCTCTTTCAATGCGCCCTCGAATTTTTTCAATGCAGACGGATAGTCTTTCTTCAAGAAATGACCTATCCCTTGATAATACAGAAGCGGCGTTGCGTAAGAGTCTAAGGTCGAGAATTTCGATATGTCCTTCGTATGCTCCAGCATAGCATTCCAGTCTTTAGCTTTTCGGGCATGGAGCGCCTTAAATACGTTCTTTTCCGTATTATATCTTACTCCGAACACAAACAAAACGAACAGAAGACACGCAAGAACAAGGTTACTGCATAGATACGCAGCCCTCTTATTTATCTTTACAGGCTGTGTTTTGTGGTACAGTGACACACAGGATGCCAGAATCAATAAGAGATAAACTGTATGAAATGTTCTCTCTTTCAGAAACGAGAAACATGCTACACTCATATAAGCCGTCAGGCATGAATACATCAAAACGCTTCGGGCCTTAATCGCATAATATAATCCTATAACGAAAATTGATATGTATAGTATAAATCCAATAGCACCCTGTTCGGCCAGTACCCACAGCCAGTCGTTGTGTGGTCTTTGGAAATAGATAGTCTTAAACGCCACCGCTCTGGTCTTTTCGGTCATCCACCGACTGTAATACGGGATATTCACCCGCCAGTTACCCGCTCCGACTCCGAGAGGATGGTCTTTGAACATTTTCAGAGAACCGCCCCACATATCCCCTCTTTGTCTCATTGAGTCGGTATTAAAAACCGCCCTTCCCTTCGTTAAATAGACCGCCGCCCCCAAAACGATAAATACTAACACCATAAATACCGCTATCTTCCTCTTGTGTAAAGTCGCCACAATCCCAGTGATAAACAATGCAACCCACGCAGACCTCGTCCTCAATGAGAACAGCACAATAAATAACGCTGAAGCCACCGCTACAATTCCCAGTATTTTCCATATCTTTGAATATCTCCAAATCGCATAAACACTAAACGGCATTAACAGAACATGGGCGGATGAGCATAAGTTCATATTCGCCATCGTACCTATCCGGGTCGCCGGGCCGAAATGGTCGACGAATTTACCGTCCACCTGCGAAGCATACTGGTAAATACCGTAGGCGCACAAACCTAATTCAATCAACACAATGAACTTATAAAGTATATTCGGATTGTTCTCGGTGATAATTACAACGGCAACGAATAAGGTTATTATCATTAAAACTATTCGCAGTACCTCGTACCAACCCTCGCTTAGATTTGCCGCTTTCGTCAGTGAAAATATAGATACTATAAGAAATCCGCCGAAGACAGGAAATATCATCCGCCTTAGAATACTGAAATCCACCTGCCCGTTCATCGCCCGCGCCATTATTAACAGGAACAAAACAATAGTCCCCAGGCACCATACGAGGTTTCTGGACGTTATCGTATAGTCCATCGTTATCTTACTTATGTAGGTCGCGCAGAATATAAGCATTCCGATAAGGATGAACAGTTCGAGTTTTTTCAGAACAGTTTGCATATATACTTAATCCCAGTAGCCAGCCCGACAAAAAAAGTCGCACATATCCAGAGTATTCCGACTATTGCCAGCCATCGGCCTAATGACATTTTGTTAATTTCTCGTTTCATAAAATTGGGGAGAGCCGAAGCCCTCCCCTACGGTTAAATTCCATCAGATACGGTGACAGTCGTTTGCGTTCCGGTACTCGCAACTTCATCAAGCGCGTAAGCAGTTCTCGCCCCACCCGCCGATTCGGTATAGTAATTACCAAAATTCAACATACCATCGCCAACAAATGCAAGGTTCATCGTTGCCAAATTAGTCGCTGCGTAATTGCGCCTTGAAATACCTATAGTTCCTGACAATAACTCCCAGACAGGCTCAGTATTAAGGCCACCTGTTACACCGTTCCATAAGGTGTTATCATCGAAAGTTATATTTTCACTAAGCATTAGAAGATTGTAGATATTGGCCGTACTATTGTCGCCACGCATCGTATTGCCTCTAATGACAATACCAGTTGCCGCTTCAATACGTACAGAGACGGAGGCTTGAGCAGTTCCGGCATCGAACAAATTATACTGAATAACAGCCCCGGTCGATGTACCTACCTGTACTCCAACAGCGAACTCCTGAGTAGAAACCGAAGCTGTACCGACAATACAGTTCGTCATAGTGAAATAATCAGAACCGGATTCAACTTCCAAGCCGATAAGAATCGTATCGGTTGCAGGTTTGAGCCAGACGTTTTGCAACCAGATATTATCTGCTCCTATCTGAGTGGTTGTCGTAGCGTTATTGAACTCGAAGGTCGGCATGTCAGTACCCACCCCCAATCCTATAATCGTTACACCAGCCACATCAGCGTCCCATATAGCACCCTCGGTAGAGGACTGTTCTATATGGCCTTGCATGATATAGACAATATCGCCACGATTAGCCCCGCCATCGGCACTGATTAAGGCAAATATCTCGTCAAGCGTATCTCTCGCACTGGTAATGGTCTTGCCGTTGCCCTCGGCCGATACGCCGGAGTCAACATACCATATTTTACCAGTGCCTCGTAAGCCCCGAACAGTACCGTCAACGTCTTTCATCCAGTTCCAGGCGTTATCCTTATCGGGATTGCCATGAAGCCAGTAAGAAGTCGGCTTTCCGGTAATGTCCGTACTGCCCTGTCCGAATAGAGGATTGAACAGCGTTAAAGCTATTATCAAACTAAATATTAACTTCTTCATTGCTTTCTCCTTTCTATCCGAATGAGGTGTTTGAACGTTTCTGACGCTGCGCCAGGATGTTAGAATGAGGAGCCTGGATGAAGTTGGCGTCAAAAGTAATCGTGCCAACAAGCGCAGTACTACCAGCCTTAATCCAGAATCCGACGAACTGCTTGCAATTCTCGAAACGAACGGGTATAGACCACTCCCGGCCAGCGATGATATGCTGTGTCTTGAGTATCTGAATGCCGCCGATTTCATGGTATCCCGCTGATCCGGTTCGTGCAGTCGCAAGAGAAGTCGCGTCATCAGTGCGCATTCCGATATGGAATCCCTCTGTAATACCACTTGTAATCGACAAAGCGGTTATTACAAAGTTAAGCCAGCCTTCGACCATAAAATCGGTCTGGCCTATCGCTGTGCCGGAGGCGCTGTTTTCCAAGTCCCAGACATCATCTGAGACTTCGCCCGTACTTGTCGTGTTTGTGGACGTTTGGGCATCTGCAAATTCAAAATCAAACATAATAGTCTCCTTCTACGTTAGCTGGGTCTCGGTAGCGGTTATAATATTCTCGTCGAGGACGCGGATAGGAATATCGAGGAACATAGTGACCTTCTTGCCCCAGATTTCGCCGGTACTCCACTGGATATTTCCTTTGTCCTTTGCCCGAATGTCAAGGTCAGCCGCAAGATACGGATTGCAATATAAACGGGTTTTACGTTTATCAAATCTACCGTGCCTGAGAGCGCGGATTAAGATATCTTCGTCGAACCTGTTACTTCCGGTCGTCGAAGTTTCGATGTTACCGATACGGGCGACTTTGCGGTCGTCCCTTACCACTAAACCACACCACTTCTTGAACTGTGTTACATAAGCGTAGTAAACAGCAAGACTCGATGCGGATTCTGTAACTTTTTCCTTGCCCTTATTCCTCGCATCCACTCCGAGGGTCGTACCGGCCTTTATATTGCCACTTGGATAAATGGCGAATGAAGATTCGATACCCCACTGAACAAGGTACATTGATGTGAGAGTTGAGGACGTTCCGCCGTTATCCCAGACATAAGGCAGGGTTGTGGTACTACCGCCCGGAAAACTGATGGTTGTCATTCTTGCTTTTAGTCCGTTGAGATATTCCGCACCGGACGTTCGGACATCATTGAATATCGCGTTAGCGAAACTATCAATCATACCCGCTGCCTGAGCGCCGTCTTCCTGCAAACGAATCTCGTTACCGTTCTCGACTGTATCAACTTCGTCCTCGTCGATTTCGGAACGGGCCTCGAACAGGATAATAGGCTCGTCTATCACTTCACTTACCAGAGCGGTGCTTGTCGTACCTTTGTACATAGTCCGACGACTTGGTTTCGGCCTGCTTGTCGTTCTACGATGCTGGTGAGACAGTCCTCTGTTTGCCTGAAAATATGGAACATCCTTGAGGAATTCATCTACCCCCATCTGGTCCATAACATCGAGCAAAGGCAAGATTCTCTTGCCGTCCGCCGTCCTTTTAGCACGCTCTAACAGAGTGAACTGAGCATTGATGTATTTCGTTGCCATTGTTTTTACCTCTGTTATTTACATTTACGTTATAACGGAAAGGTATCCAACAATGGGCTTTCCTAACACTTAGCTCCTGCTCGGAGTCGGTACTTTACCAATAAGCATCAGGCCCGCTTGCGCGGGGTATCTGAAAATATATAAACCGGGTATCCTCTTACGGGCCGGATTTAAGCCATATTGACTCTCCTAATACCGCTACGATTTTGTCGTCAGCGGCAGGTTTCCTGTCCTTCTGTTCATAGACTATTATTACATTATCACCCTCGGCGGGGGGCAGATGGTACATATTGCCACCAATTGCTTTTATGGGCCTTATGTATAGTTTCCTGTCCTTCTTTTTGTAAGGCACAGTCCCCCTCTTAACGTCGTTCGCATTACCCGCCATATCACGAATGATATAGTATAACGTCCTGCCTTCGTCCGATATGAGACTGTTTTTCATTCTTTGCCTCCGGCATCAACTTTGTCATAAAATTCTTTAGTCCCGAACTTGCCGCCGGTTTCCTGTTTGGCAGTTATTGTCTCTCCGGTCAGCGTAGTTCCCTCGGCGAACTTGAAAGTCAGAAGGTGGTCTAAAGCCCTTGCGAGGTAGGCACTATTACCTACCGAACCGTTCTTGTGTACGAATTCAAGGTCGTCTATCAAATGACTTTGCGGGTTTTCGGCCTTATCTTTGTAATCGAGGCCGAGTTCCGCGCTCAACTGTAATAGTCCGGCCTTGATAGTACCGAGGTTCTTCTCGCCTTCTTTGCCGACTTTTTTGTCAAACTCCGCTTGCCCTCCCCAGCTCTCTTTTAATGCTTCCTCGTTTTCTTTGGCTACCTTCTCGATAGCTTCGTGACGGGCGAGCATCGCTTTAGTATAGAATCCGTGAATATCTGACGCTACGGACTTTGATATTTTCTTATCTACGGATAACTGACGCAAGCCGTCTTCAAGCTCCTGGTCGTATGCGATGTGTTCTGGAATAGTCGAACGGTCGAATTCATATCCTTCGGCCTTTTCCGGTACGCCCCGATAAGTGTGCATCTTCGTATCGAATGCCGCCCTGTCCTCGACCGAGGTCTTATCGTCCGGCCAGTTGACGGAGTTCTTTATCTGCTCGTCATATTCAGCGAACTTCCTCGTCGCGTGGGCACTGGCCTTGATAGCATCGCCCGGAGTATCGTACTTGGATAGAGTCTGCTTATCAGCGTCGTCAAGTCCTTCTTGTTCGTGTACCCAGCTATCGGCGGATATTTCTGCTACTGCTGTTTCAGTCATTTCTTTCTACTCCTTAATTCTGTAAATAATTTCGCCGTAAAACCCTGCGGTCTGCATCTGCCGGTCATCGAAGGTATAACGTCCATAACCTGTAACAGTTCTCTGCCCATCTGCTGACGGATGTAAACTTCGCTGTCCAACATCTTATCTGTCTGGTCGTACTTTCCATGATACATGAATATAAAGGCAAGCATATCGTCCACGACCTCACAACCTAACTGAGTCTTGAATAACTGCCTGTATAAAGCTTTTCTTTTCTTTGGATTATCCACAAATAAATACCACCGCTACCATAAATAGTAATATTGCTATCAATACTGTAATGTGAAGTATTTGAGATTTCATGTTTTTCTCTTTGTTAACGATATACCTATCCCAAGCCACGCTATAGAGGCCACAAATGAATATGGCGCTATAGCTCCTTTATTCCACTTTGGATATAGACTATTTGTAACTGGACAGGTGTATAGTTTTATTTCTATTTTTCTATATTTCATCCTACAGCCTCCAGAAGCCCCGCTACGGGCGAGTTCTCTTCGATAGCCTTTCCTACACTCGGAACTGCTTTGGCGACCTCAGTACCCATCTGTACGCCTTTTTCGAGCATCTGTTGCTGGGCTATGGCTGAGACTATTGCTTCAAATTCGTCATCATCGTTAATTAAATCCTGAGGCCACTTCAATTCCTCAAGTGCAAATTCTAATGCTTTATGGGCTTTAACCTTATGAACTGACATTGGGTCTATTTCTGCAAATGCTTTAATTACCGGCAGTCCAACTTCTAACCTTTGAATTCCTAAGAATCTTTTCTGTAACTGTGCTAACGGGCCGATAAATTCAGGATTAATTTGAGCTGGTTTGCCCTGAAAATGGTCATGTACGATATCCGGTGCTATTGGTATATTTCCCCTACGGTTTTCTATATCAAAATGCCTTGAATCTATGTCAGTCATTACGTCTAAATATCGCCCCACTATCGGCCCTAAGACGGTAGCCTTCTCACCGGACATCGTTAGTATCTGCGTAGCCGTAGGCGGGGCTTGAAGTTCCTCGGCGAGCCTGTTAATCATAAACCACATTCGGGTATGGAACCACCGCTCTACAGACTTCTTAAATTCCGCTTCTATCTCGAAACCATAGGCGGGTTTAATATTCTCGTCGAGTATCTTCGGCATATTCTCAAAGTTTGTCCTTGAAGCCCAGTTAATACCGCCCGGGTAGCTCTTGAACCGGGTCTTTAGATAGTCCGGAACCCACCATGCGTGATCAACCGACTTCTGGGCGCCCATAATCATCGTCTTACGCATATTGTTAAGACTCTTCGTATCGAAGTATGCGAACCATGCGGGCGTTCTCGAATATATCTCGCTCTGGTCTTTCTCGTAATGCCAGATAGTGAACGGTTTAGAGAAATAGCCCTCGATTCTGAGCGGTGTCTTTTCCTCTTTCTCGAATCTACCCTCAGCGTCCTTTTCGCAGTATATAGATACCCACGGCCAGCGCGGTGTGAATGTCTTAGTCGCCTGCCGCTTCTCGTTGCCGTCAATTAATATCTCAGTACCATCTACACTGCTATCGGGCAGGTCTTTGAATATACGGTCTAAATAGAAGTATATCGCACGGACGATGATTATATTCCCGTCTTGACCTTCCTTATAAGCGTGTTGTGTGCTTTTACTCATATTCTCCAAACCGAACGTCCGGACGGCGTTTCGTATCTTCCACTGGTTCTGAAGATGTAAAACGTCAGTAACGCCGAACCGGTTCTGCATGAAGTACCTGGTAGCCGGATGCGGTACTATACTTAAAATCTTACCGGAGTCAGGATCGAGTTCAGGGATAATCACCGGCGAGCCCGTAGTAACACCATGCCTGGTAAACGGCCCCATGGCCGCATAAAAGTTGCTGTTCGGCTCTCGATAAACTCCGAGCATGTGTTCTTCGAGGTCTTGCAGCCATTGATTGACCTCGTCGTTGCCCTCGAAGATTTTATCGTCCATAGCGTAACGCAGCCATTCGATAGACGGTGATACTAAATTACCCTGCATACCATCGGCCATGAGATTAGAGGCCCAAGGGCCGGTTCCCTCATAGATATTAGCCCCTAAAATGCCCCTTGTCTGTTCGTTCGGACCTATCTTATGCCTGAACCTGACCATATCCGGCCGGAACAGACCTATTATCCTGTCATAATCAGGTTCAAGGTGAGAGCGTTCATGCTCTACTTCGGTCTGCCGAATCATTATTCTCTCAAATAAGTTTTTCTGTTCGTATGAAGGCATTATTTATCCTTTGGCGACCACTCATCACAATATTCATTTTCTTTTGTTTCAAGAAATCTTGTGATTAAGAATCTTACATTAACTGGCTTTCTTTTTCTGCAACAACCGCTAATCCAAGACTTACACATTTTGCATTTCTTAAATTCATTTTCCATCTGTGTCAATAGGTCTTCGTCAACATATATTCCACAAGATGATTTATATGCCCAAAATGAACCATTTTCATTATGCAGCAATACTCTATCCCACGTTCTAACCCATTCTTTACCTAAAATTTCAAGCCACTTTTCTTTCTTCATACTCATTTCTCTTGAGCCGTTAAAACTGGCAATCCTTTTATCGACATATCCATCATTTCCCTCGGACTCGGCTGTTCGGCTCTTGCTTTCATCTGGGCAAGTTGGCCGCAAAATCCTTCTGCTAATTCTGCCGGGTCAATACCTGTAATGGCAGGAACGGCAATAAGTACCTTGCATCCATGAAATAGCAAGTCAGGCACTTCCTGTATGAAGACCTTTTGCATCATGTCTTGCGCTGCTTCTTCAGTTCGTTTTACTTTGTTCTGTCCCATTTATTTCATCTTTTTCCAATTAGACACAAATAGTTTGTCGTTAGGGTCTAATCCTATTTCTGTTTTAATATAACTTTCTACTAAAATTACATCGTTGGCGTCATTGATACCATCCCATACACTTATGAATATACGGCCTTGAAACTCTCCCTTCGCATGTTTCCCGATGTATTGAAAACAATAACGTTCATATTCTTTTTCAAGCGCCTTATATAAAATTACATTAGACATTACTGCAATTAACATAACTGCGAAAATTGCCAGTATCGGGTTTCTTATCTTCATTGTTCTACTCCGCCAAAAGAAAACGGGGCTGCAAGTTTTACCTCACAGCCCCGGTAGGCGCGATGTATTCCGGCATCTCATCAGTAGCTAACTGTCTGTGCCTTGTTCTTTTGGTTTTTGAAAGGGTATTAGTTCATTCTCAGACTCTTTCTAATCAACATTCACAATAAGGATATTCTGAAATACCGATGAACTCTTTGGGCGCAAATTGTTCAAAAACTTTTTCCCATTCATCCTCAAAGTTATTTCGTAATGATTGCATCCTGCCCATCTTCTCAGCTACTCTGTTCTGTATCTCAGTAGCCGTCATTATTCCATTGATGTCTTCCAGGCAATGAGTTACGCCAGCCTTGCCCACCACCGGCAACACAGCCAGCCCCGTACATGCTCCAAATACACTCTTTATGAATTGTCGTCTGTTCATTCTACCTCACTCAATCCTTTACAAACGAGGCCGTTATGCCTTTAGTCGCCCCATACAATCCAAGAGCATAACCTTCTCTAAGACCATCTATGTAAGTTTTATTGACATTATCACTTAATTCTAAGTGGCCTTCGATAATATCATCAGTTGAATCTTTCACTGCCTTTATGTTGTTTGCGAATACATCTGCATCAATAACAATGGGGCAGAAATCCTCTTTGTTACTTGATACAGATATAATTCGATGGTATTTACGGACCGGACTATCATCAACAATAGTAACGTAAACATCATAAGCCCCACTCAATATCCATCCCATTCCGCCTAATAATAATAATACAACCAATAAAACTATAATTATTCGCTTCATTTCTTAATCTCCATCAATGCAAATCTTGCCAACTGCCTCACAACATAACTCTCATGGTTTACGCCGTATTCCGAGGTTTCAGCCATGCCTTCAATCATGCTACGGTTGTTTCGGAAAAAAGTCAAGTATTCTTCTTTAGTCTTAGAGCCTTCAGGAGCGGCCGGGTCGCTTCCTGAGCCTACTTTGCCTGAGAATGTTTTATTCATCAACAGAAATTCCAAAATGCCTTTTATCACTCGGTGTTAATTTCCTACCTGTTTCTTTTTCATATAAATATGGGTCTGTATAAACTCTGCCATATTTCTTGGTATCATAATAGCCCTTAGCAAAAAATTCCTTTGCTTCTTCTAAACTGTCCCAAGTACCAATATGTTCACATAATTCACCAGGAGCATTCGGGTCAAGGGAAAGAAATCCGCTATTAAGTAATCTTTCAACTTCATTTGGCTCAACAGCTTCAGCTTTAGCCTCAGCATTATCGATACGCAGCTCAGCAAAGAACCATGCTCCCGCACCCAGTATCACCAGAGTTATGAAAGCAGCGAGCCAGCAAGTCCGCCTGCGCCATGCACGAGTGAAGAAACTGCCCTCGCCGTCAGCGTCTATCCACTTACTGAAATATGTATCTTTGAGATTTCCTTTGTTTTCTGTCATTTCTCCAATCCTTCTAATTCTACCGGAACAGTAAAAACTACAAACCATATCATTATAGATATAACTGCCACTTCAGCAATAGTCTATAGACCCAATATAGTGATTATTGCTCCTGCGATATAATGGTTCATTCTTTCTCCTTGCCTGAGAATGTTTTAATCATCCGGTTCCGCAAAATATTTCAACTCCTTATCGCCATCATATACCTTAATATATAGAGGTGGCCATTCATCGATGCTATCCAATTGCAATAACATCTCTTCGTTGTTTTCTACAAATAGAAATATATCCGGGTCTGGTTCAGGTTTTTCTTTTGAGAATAAAGATAAAGGTTCGTTATCTATAACCTCTACTTCCCGCTCATGGATGAGGTCTTTTATTTTCTTGGAATTTTCTATCGACCTTTTTTTTGTTACGACAATATGTTCCCACAATGTAATGATAAAGTCTTGCTGGATATTATCAAGCAAGTCCATGTTTGGAGGCCTGTCTATATCCCACCAATCAGACCTGAATCCTTCAGGATGGTTAGGCTCATGGATAAGGTCTTTGCCCTGTGCCGTTAACATCGTCCGCTTGTCCCTGATAGTCATAAGAGCAAACAAATAAGCAAAGACGAATAGAATCGTGAAGATTATCGCACGCTTGCGCCATTTGCGCCAGTTCTGTCGTTTAGTTATCATTTCTAAAAGTCCATGTGATTTTTACAGTCGTCCATATATCACTCCATTGTTTATCGTAAAGTATTGGCTCAAGAATTTATACACGTTTTTTTCAATTCTTTTTTGATTCCATTTGGGATAATATTCATCCTTATCTTCGATATGTTGATGAAGCATTTCTGTTAATGCCCCGGAACCTCTTATAAATGCCCACCTTGAAACGTAGCAAATCTTACCACATCCCTCGCATTTAAATACAACTACTCTATTATAAAAACATTCACCCTGCCACGAAAGTGAATCTATCAGACCAAATAGGTGTTTACACTTGCGTTTGAATATGCTTTTTATCCAATTAAAAATGCGTATCATTCTTCAAGTCGTCCTTGTAAACGCAATGACTCCATATCCGTCTGAATAGCCATATCCGGTCTATGAGGTAGTCGATTTCTTTTTCCTCACCGGCTTCTCCAGCTTAGCTACCCTGGCCTCAAGTTCAACGTTCTTCGACTCGGCTACTAAGAGCCGTGCATATATCTTTTCTATTGGGGGTATCTGTGGCATTTTAAGTCTCCTATTTTCTCTTATGTCCGGATTTGCCTTTGTACGGCTTACCTGATTTGTGCTTGGTTATTAACATAAAATGTCCTCTTTAGCCAATCTATAATATCTTCTATATCCTTAAATAACAAGTTACCAGAAATCGACATTCCCAATCGTGAGTATTTATTATGTTCAATACCGTATTCCCATTTGATGTGTTTTCTCGTTACCCCATTAAAGACAGGGGTACAAGAAGTTATCTTAAATTTCTGAGGCTCTCCCCTGTGAAAATAATAGCATATATCTCCTTTGTTAAATTTGCGTTTTATTTGCTTGTCTAATAAAACCATTATCTATTATCCCTACTATTTCGATAGAATCAAGGGTTTTGTGTTTAGGCATCTGTGGCCTCCTGTTTAGTGCGTGCCTGCTTATCTACTGTGCCGTTAGGGTTCGTGGTCAGCCTGTCATTAGTAGCGATGATGGCCGGATGCAACACCGTAACGTTATGGTTGTTCAGAACGTCCGGCACTATTCTTGCGCCGCCAGACAATATCTCTGTCTGTGCCTGACTTAATACATATCCCATGCTTTCGGTATTCTCCCTATTAATTCGAGCCAAACGGCGTTTTTCATCACAATATCTCTCGAATCTCAGACCTTTTGCTACCAGTCTATGTACTTGGTTCCTTGCTACCCTTAATATTATGCAATAAAGCCACATTTTAAGTTAGTTCCTCGTATATTTCGATAGAATCAAGGGTTTTAACGTATTCCTTTGCCAGTATACGTAAATAGGCTTTATAAATCATCCTAAACTCTCTCTACCACTCATTTACATTGTATCCCGTCATTTTAGTGTCCTGAGACTTCGTAGTTGACATTGCATGGACCAAGGGAGTATCGCCTGCATTCAAAGGAACCTGCTCATATCCCCATTGTCCTATTACCCAACAATCAGCCCTGTCCGGACTCTGGCCGTTGGAACGTGCCTTTATATCGGCCTTCGGCTCAACTAAAGTCTTGCCGTTCCTAAACTTATACGTAGGAGTACATAACTGGCTCCTGAGCTTGATTATATCGTTATCACTCATACAGTCAAGGTTGAACTCACTTTCGCCCTTAGAGAGCATCTTGGCAGCCGTGGCCCATACCTCGGCACGCTTGTTATAGTACTTCTCCGGCTCGTCAGCCTTGCCCTGTGGGCTGTAAAGGACTACAATCACGCCCATAGCCTCTAATTCGTCATATACGGCGCTTCCTATATCGTTTCCGGTAGCCTCTATGATACATGGGCAGTTTCCGTGCTGGCGGGACTGCGTAGCCATTAAATTACTTATCTGGACACTCGTACAGTGTGGTAGTATCCACTGTTTAAGTACGTCGAAACGCTCAAAATAGTAGATAACAGTCTCATCATCGCCAAAACGGGCAGTATCTACCACTAAACGAGGTCTTTTACCATATCCATACAACTTCTGCCCTGTTACCCTGGTGATCCACTGGCTCTTAATCACCTGGTCGATACCCTCTAAAGCGTCCCATGAACCGTATAAGTACGCTTCTAATAGCTCCGGTCTATGCTCGAAAGCGTCTTTTAATGTATCAACGTAAGTATCTGGAAGGTAGGGGTTGTCAGAAGGTAACGCCGGAACGAAAGTAGCGTTAGCCTTCGGATTATTGATAAAATCGTCCTTTAGCCAGCATTGACGGGGATTTGCAGTGTAAAGCTCCTTAAATGGTATATCTAAAGGCTTGCCCTTGCTATCTTTAAGAACCATCCTTAGAGAGCCTCTAAGGACACTTATGTCATCTTTTGATACTTCCTCAGCCTGGTCTATCGCGATTATAATGTATTCGGCGGAGTTAAACTTGTTGATATTCTCCTGCTTATCTAATCCACCGTAATCTATCGCTATCCTATCGGCTATCAGGATATGCTTAGGGTCACGCTCTGTGCCCCCTCTTAGCTTATAATATTCTTCGGGGATAACTTCACGCCAGGTCTGTAAAGTTGTCCCCGTGAGGTCTGTGGCCTGTTTGCGGCCAAACCATGCGACGTGAGGGGGGTTCGCAGAAGGTCTGAGCTTTGCCTGGACCATAATAGCCCAAACCATCGTAAA
>SDBV01007588.1_pt1 | contig 14802 bp, 9 predicted proteins | sample 2277081 | NCBI WGS metagenome assembly SDBV01 (sample SAMN10402039, study PRJNA504765) | marine sediment metagenome | isolation source: marine sediment core GS10_PC15, 223 cmbsf | place: Arctic Ocean: Southern Knipovich Ridge | collected 2010
AAAAGGGTGCCACTGCTGGCTTGTCCAGCAGTGCGAAGTGGATTTCCCCGCAAAAACACTGCTGGACAAGCCAGCAGTGGCACCCATTGGAAGCCAATAAGCAATTTCAAAACACGTTCTGAGCCATGGGTCGTGCCGCGGCTCAGCAGGAGCTTCGCCCTCCCAAAACCCGCGAAAGATCGTTGAGTTTTTTACAAAGATAGGCGTTAATGGCATAAGATGACAGGGGACAGACTCCGAAATTACCCACTAAAAAGGACGAAGAACCAATTGCCATAAACCAAAAGGGCTGTTTTACCAGAGCTTAACCCGCACCCCTTGGCGGAGCACGTGGCTGGGGTAGAGCGTGCCCCGCCAGACGCCGCCGCCGCGTCGCAATCCCAGCCAGGCGGCGCGGAAAGATAAGGCGACATTCAGGACAGCGGCCACCGGCACCAGCAAGCCGGACAAGAGTGGCCGCCGCGACCAGCGGTGCAGCGCGAAAATGGTGGCGGCGCCCACAAGCAACGTCGCCGCCCCGGCGATTTGCAGCCAAGGCATCGTCCCGAGCAACGCGGCGATAAAAGGGGAAAGCTCCAAGGCCGTCACTAGCGAGACCATGCCCACAAGTTGCAAGGGATTGCAATAGCCAAACGATGCGTAGCCCTTTTCGGCACCGCGGGCCATCTCGGCAACCGAGCGATACCAGTGCAGGCCGACGAGGCCGCGACGTCGACATTTTTCAGAATCGTCGTCCCCCGGATGGTAAGCCACACACCGACGGCCAGCAGCAGCCAGTAAATGCAGCCGATCGATACGTAGGCGGTGAGGAGGATTTCCGTCGCGGTCATTTCTTTGCCAAAGATTGAAAGTTAAGGTTAGCGGCGGGGCTTGTCCCCGCGCGCAGATTGGCACGCCGATCAACGCGCGACGGCAAGCATCGCCGCTAACTATTGCTACCTGAAATTTCATGTCTGACCAAGTACTAGCGGACCTTGGAAAAGGCGATGCCTTCGATTTCGACCAGTAATTCCGGGCGGCAGATGTCGGCTACCGCGTAAATTGTGGGCAACTCGCCCAGGCGGGCCTCGCAAATTGCTTTGACCCGATCATAATCTTCCTGGCGCTTGATGTACACCCGGGCGATTGCCAGATCGTCGAGGGTTTGGCCGCCGCCTTGGAGAGAGTGCCGCTGGAAATTCTCGGCCGATATCAAGGCGGCGATATTGTCCAGCGTTTGCTGGGTCTGGCCCCGGACATCGTCGATGAATCGGCTTTCCGAGTCGGTGATGCTGGCGGTGCCGGAGACTAGCACGGTGTCGGCCCGTCCGATGCGAATGGCCATTGCCCGGGCGAATTTAGGGCTCTCGGGGCTGTAGGCGGGCGAGTAGTCGCAGGCGGCCGTCTGGCGTGGATTTTCCAGCGGGGTCAGCGAGACGTCGTCTCGCTTGGTGGCCAAGGCCACGCAACTCATCAAGAGATCGCGGCCGTCGGTTCCGATTCCCGTGCTGGCCGGATAGACGGCGGCACCGGGGGCGGCCGATACGCGGCTGTTTCCGAAGTGGAAGGGCTTGAAAAAATCGGTCCTCGCGCGGTTGAGTTCCTTGTAACGCTGGGTCTCTTTTTCGTGTCCCACGATGTCGCCCAGGTAGAGCCAGGTGCGCACGATCTGGTCGAATTTGACGCCCACGCCGGCGAGGTCGGCTTGCATTTGCTGGAAGGTGTTTTTGGAGCGGTCGTAGACGGAGGGGGAGTGCGTTTGGGGGGAAACGTGACCGCAGTGGATCCAGGAGACGTCGTCGTGGCTGGTGACGACAAGGCTTTCGGAGTGGCGCTGGATGCGGACCGCATCCTTGCCTCGACCCACGCCAAGGGCCTCGATGGCCAGATGCTTGCCGGCGCACGGCGATTGGGGGATATATGTAGTGGCCGGAATCTGCTCGCCGTAAAAACTATTAATGATTTCGCGGCAGACGGGAACCTTTTCGGCGTCGTCGATGAAAACGGCTTGCTCGACGATTGTGCCGGCGGCCCCTTTGTCGTCGATTACCGAAGCGATTGTGCGTAGTGCGTCGTGGGTCTGTTCTTCCAGCGAGCCGTTGCAGTGCGGCACGGCCGAGGCGAATACGTGACAGACATCGCCAAGCTCGACAACCGAGTAGCCAATGCCGTGGCTGGATTCTTTGCGGATCATACGAGTGTCCTGGTGGGATCTGTGCGGGACGTGTGTATCGAGGCGTGCGCGTCTTTGGGCGAGGCGGATGCGGGGCCTAAGCGTATGCTATGGGGTACTGCAATTATACTCTTCGACCATTTTCATGGGGGTAATGTCGGCCGCCGGACTAACCCGGATTATTCACGAGCCGGTATTTTCGCTTGAAATACTAACCCGAAGCGCAAGCGAAGGGCGGGAAACACGGAAAAACACTGCACACCCCTTCGCTTGCGCTTCGGGTTAGTATGGTTCATGGATAATCCGGGCTAAACATGCAACGCGGGGACAAGCCCCGCCGCTAACATCATAATATCCATTAAATATCCCAAGAACCTTGCTATATGATCCCCATTCTCGCATATCCGACGGGCCATCTCAAGCACTTTTATGGTAAGAACGGTGGAAACCGCACCTCCGCAGTCTGAGTTTCTGCCGATTGGGCGGCATGGGATACTTGTTGTTGGCGAGGTGGTCGAGGATAATGTGGCGACAAATCCCAGTCTGCATGGGCACTCGAATTTTATCATTCATCCGACCACAATAATAAACCTGACTTGTAATATGAATAAACGCCCGGCGATTGAGCAACTGCTCTGCACACTCAATCCGCAGCAAAAACAGGCAGTTACACACGGCGACGGACCGTTGTTGATTGTTGCGGGGGCGGGGACCGGGAAAACGGCCACCCTGGTACATCGGGTGGCTTGGCAGATTGCCCAAGGTGTGCATCCCGCCAAAATCCTTTTACTCACATTTACTCGCCGCTCGGCCAAAGAGATGCTGCGGCGCGTTGACGGCGTTTTGCGCGATTTGCAAAATGCCACGGCAGATGCAAATGCCACGGGCCCAAATGCGGTGGCCGGGTCACGCGTTTGGGGTGGTACGTTCCACGCCATCGCCACGCGGCTTTTGCGAAGGTATGGAAATGCGATCGGGCTGCCCCAGGGGTTCACGATCCACGATCGGGCCGACTCCGAAGATCTGATAAACGTGGTGCGGTCGGAACTGAGGCTGGCCAAAACCGACCGGCGGTTTCCCCTGAAGGGAACCTGCATGAGCATTTACAGCCGCTGCGTGAACAGCCGGCAAAAACTCTTGCCGGTTCTGAAGACCGTCTTTCCCTGGTGCGAGGAGTGGCAGGACGAACTCAAACGGCTTTTCGACGCCTACGTCGACCGCAAGGAAGAGGCCGGCGTGTTGGACTACGACGATCTCTTGTTGTTTTGGAACGCACTGCTCGCCGACGACGAGGCCGGGGAAGCGATCCGACGTCAATTCGAGCGGGTGGCGGTCGACGAGTATCAGGACACCAACTCGCTGCAGGCCGCGATCCTGCACGGGCTTTGTCCCCACGGAAAAGGGCTGACGGTTGTCGGCGACGACGCCCAGTCGATCTATTCTTTTCGAGCCGCAACGGTGCGGAATATTCTCGATTTGCCCAAGCAATTTCCCCATACAACGCTGGTTACGCTGGAACAGAACTATCGCAGCACACAGCCGATCCTGGAAGCCACCAACCGCGTGATCGAGCAGGCCAGGGAGCGATTTACCAAGAATCTTTGGACAACCCGCGCGCAAGGCCGGCGGCCGCTGATGGTCACTTGCGAAGACGAGGACGATCAGACGGATTTTGTCATCGAGCGTATATTGGAGCATCGCGAGAGCGGCATCGAATTGCAGCGCCAGGCGGTGCTCTTCCGGGCCTCGCACCACAGCATGATGCTGGAGGCGGAACTGACGCGGCGGAACATTCCTTTCCACAAATACGGCGGGCTGAAATTCATTGAAACGGCCCACATCAAGGATCTGATGGCACTGTTGCGTCTGGCGGAAAACCCACGCGACGTTGTCTCCGCCATGCGGTTGCTGTTGCTTCTGCCGGGCGTGGGACCGGCCAAGGCCAGAAAACTCGTGGAGATGTTGGGCGATGCGGCCGGGTCGTTCCAGGCGTGGAAGGCTTGGAAACCGCCCCAGGCGTCGAAGACGCATTGGCCGGCGCTGCTCAAGCTGATGGACACGCTCGCCCACGGCAAAAAACCGCTACCCCAACAGGTGCACCTGGCCCGGGTGTTTTATCGGCCGCTGCTCGAGGAGCATTACGATAATGCGGCCCCCAGGGCACGGGATTTGGAGCAGATCGAGCAGATTGCCGCGCGGTATGACAGCCGCCGCTCGATGTTGAGCGAGATTACGCTCGACCCACCCAATTCGACTCAGGATCTGGCCGGACAGGCGGAACTCGACGACGACTATTTAATTCTCAGCACGATCCACTCGGCCAAGGGCCTGGAGTGGGATGCCGTGTACGTGATTCACGCAGTGGACGGCAATATACCCTCCGATATGGCCACCGGCGACTCTGAGCAGGTGGAGGAAGAGCGGCGGCTGTTCTACGTCGCTCTGACACGGGCCAAGACGTGGCTCTACGTTTTCTGCCCGTTGAGATACTATCGATATCGACCGGGGCAACATCGATCGGGCCATGGCGATTCGCACGGCTATGCCCAGCGGACGCGTTTCTTGCCCGACGGGATTCTCGACAAATTCGAGCGCCAGACGAGCGACGGCCGCGTGGTCGATGGGCCCCTGGACGTCCATTCGGCTCACGGCGTGTCGAGACGGCCTAAACTGCGGACGGATCTGACCAGCAAGGATATCCGCCGTAGTACGAAGGACATTTGGTAAGATAAGCTAGGGAAAGAGCGTAAGATAAACCGATAAAGGAAGATGGCAGGGTAATTATCAGCCGCAGTGATGCCTGTTTGACATGAATCTTTATCTATAACTACCAGTTTTACTGGCTACCCTATATTAACGCCAGTTTGTGGTTGCTTGATCCGATGAACCGTTCTACGCCACATTTTCGTTTGTTTTCCGAATCCAACGCCGATGATCAGCCCGGTCGCTGGCGGTTTAGATTGCAGTTCGGACGTCAAGGTAGCTCATTTTGTGACGAATATTCCCAAGCGGATATGTTCGAGGCCGGGGGGACTGAACCGGACTTGCGTGGCGAGCGGCTGGAATTGTTTTGCATAGTACGTGGTTTGGAGGCCTTGGATCAGCCCTCGCGAGTGACCCTGATAACCTCGAGTGCCTACGTTCGCGAGGGAATTCGCTACGGCCTACAGCAGTGGCGAGCCAACGGATGGCGTTGGGAATCGTTCGGAAGGTTGGTGCCGGTGAAGAACCAAGACCTCTGGCAACGGGTGGACGCAGCCATGCGATTCCACCGCTTGGAATGCCAGATGTTGCGGTTCGATGAAGCCCACGGCGGCGCCGCGAGTGAATTGTCCAGCGAGGACTCGAAGGCTGAAACCGAATTGGTCATGAGAGTGATGCCGGAACCGCCGCCGGCGTTGTCGGAGGATGGTAATGAAAGCCGTTATCGCCTCCGGATGTTGGCGTTGACGCGGTGGCTGTCCGGTTTGCGTTCGTGGATGTTGGACGGCGCCGCCCAGGTGGGGCGAGCGGTTCGCGTATAGATAAGCTGCTAAAATAGGAATGTTGTTTAGATGTGATGCTGGCGGATTTCCGGCGGTTGGGGTAAGCTGGACAGTGGAACAAGAGTATGCGGGTTAATCCGCATTCGAGAATAGAAGGAGGCCCCGAGTGCGGACTACATTGTCATTGGAAAATATCGGACGACTGGTTGAAGGAAGACATGAAAACCCGTTTGAGTTGCTCGGTCCGCACGAGATCATAGAGGGGGGGCGTCGGGCAACGGCAGTGAGGGCGTTTTTGCCGCATTCGAAACAGGCGTGGGTGGTGGACGGCACTCATGGTAAGGAGGCCGGGGAGGACGCCGGCCGACCGATGCGCCGCATTCACCCCGCGGGGCTTTATGAGGCGATTTGTCCAACCGATGCAATCAACCCGACATGCAATGGCAATGGATGTGGCCAATATATGCTTCGGGTGTCCGAAGAAGACGGAAAGAAGACGAACATGCACGATCCCTACGCATTTCCACAACTGCTGACGGACTACGACCTTCACCTCTTGAACGAGGGCACGCACTGGGATTGTTATAACAAGCTGGGCGCCCAATTGCGGACGATCGACGGCGTCGAGGGCGTGAATTTCGCCGTTTGGGCGCCCAACGCAACGAGCGTCGCCGTGGTGGGCGACTTCAACGTCTGGGACGGCCGGCGCCACCCCATGCGGAAGCATATACCCAGCGGTTTTTGGGAACTCTTCGTGCCCGGCTTGAGCGAGGGCACGCTTTATAAATATCGAATTCGAAATAACGACAACATTTTCGACAAGACCGACCCCATGGCCTTTGCGGCCGAACTTCCGCCCCGCACGGCGGGCAAGGTGGTGGACCTGAACCGTCAAAACTGGCACGATGCCCAGTGGCTTGCCCGTCGCCAGGAGAAAGATTGGCTGCACAGCCCGATGTCGGTCTACGAGGTGCATTTGGGCTCCTGGAAGCGGCCGGGCGACGATCCCACGCGGTGGTTGAGCTATCGCGATCTTGCCCATCAGTTGGTGGAATATGTGAAGGAGATGGGCTACACCCACCTCGAGCTTTTGCCGGTTTCGGAACATCCGTTTTCGGGAAGTTGGGGTTATCAGACGGTCGGTTACTATGCGGCCACCAGCCGTTTCGGCTCGCCGCACGATTTCATGTACTTCGTGGACTTGTGTCACCAAAACGACATCGGCGTGATTTTGGATTGGGTTCCGGGCCACTTCCCCCGCGACGGGCACGGCCTGCGGATGTTCGACGGTTCGGCATTGTACGAACACTCCGATCCGCGACAGGGCGAACATCAGGAATGGGGCACGCACATCTTCAACTACGGCCGCCACGAGGTGCGCAACTTTTTGGTCTCCAACGCCTTGTTTTGGTTCGACAAGTACCACATCGACGGCATTCGCGTCGACGCAGTGGCTTCCATGTTGTATTTGGATTACAGCCGCGAGGAAGGCGATTGGATTCCCAACGAGTACGGGGGACGGGAAAATATCGCCGCCATCGGATTTGTCAAGCAATTGAACGAGCAGTCGCATTTGCAATACCCGGGCGTGTTGACGATCGCCGAGGAATCGACGGCCTGGCCGGGTGTGTCGCAACCGACGTATCTGGGCGGATTGGGCTTCAGCTTGAAGTGGAACATGGGTTGGATGAACGATACCCTGACATACATGCGGCACGAACCGGTGCATCGCAAGTATCATCACGACGAGCTGACCTTCAGCTTGATCTATGCCTTCCACGAAAACTTCATATTGCCGATCTCGCACGACGAGGTCGTACACGGCAAGGGCTCGATGCTGGACAAAATGCCGGGCGACCTCTGGCAGAAGTTCGCCAACCTGCGGCTGTTGTACAGCTATATGTGGACCCACCCGGGCAAGAAGCTGCTTTTCATGGGCAGCGACATCGGGCAATGGAACGAATGGGACTACGACACCAGCTTGCAGTGGGACCTGATGCAGTGGGAATCGCACCAGGGCTTGCAGAAGTGCGTGGCCGATTTGAATCGCCTCTATCGCCACGAGAAGTCGTTGCACGAATTGGATTTCGACGGCGGCGGCTTCGAATGGATCGACTGCCACGACCACGAGGATTCGACCTTGGCATATCTGCGGCGGGGAAAAGATCCCCAGGATTTCGCCGTCGTTTGTGCGAACTTTACGCCCGTCCCCCGCGAGAATTATCGCCTGGGCGTGCCCCATCTCGGTTGGTACGACGAAATTTTCAACAGCGATTCCGCCTACTACAACGGCAGCAACATGGGCAATTATCCGGGCGTCGAGGCCGACGACTATTCCAGCCACGGCCGACCGGCGTCGCTGTTGTTGACGCTGCCGCCGCTGGCCACGGTTGTGTTGAAGTACAAGCATCTGTAGGGTGCGTCCGAGACGCACCATGGGCAACTTTTCCGACAAAGCCTAGCGTGGATTCGCAAGCAACACTCTCCTGGCCGTTGCATAGTGCTCCGTCATGTCGCTAAGCGGGCGGTCGTAAAAGGCCGCCGCGGCGATCTTGCCCTCGAAGTTGCAATAGCCGTCGCTTCGGCCGCCGATGCAGATCGTGCTTTTCTTGAAAACTTCCGCGGAAAGCCCGGAATCGAGACGGCCGGAAATATCGGGCGTGGGGTTGCCGTTTAGATAGACGGCGACCTTCGAGCCGTCGCGGACCAGGGCGACGTGCGTCCAGTCACGCATGGCGATGACGGTTTTGCCGAGCAGCGAAGCGCCGCTCGACTTGCTTCCGCCGTGGAAGAGCAGTTTGCCCGCGGCATCGGCTTTTCCGCCCACATCCATGCCGGCAATTGCCAGGTGGTCGCCGGCGTGGTTCACCTCGTCCAGCGGTCCCAGCGAGAACAGATAACCGGTCGTCTCGCGGACGTCGCAGGGCATGGCGTTGTAGAACCAAAACTCGGCGGTGTACTTGCCGTCGTACTTATCGGCGGTAAAACGTCCGCCCAGTTCGCGTGGATCGATCAAAAGACGTTGGCCCACGAAGTGCGCCGCGCGGTTGTCGGCCGCCATGCCGGGGAACTTCGGCGGTTGCGGTCCCGGCATGTAATAGGCGATTTGCGTTTCGAATTTACCCAGCTTTTTACCGCCCAGTACGTCCAATGCCCGCGGGCCGTTCATGTCGTCCAGGGGTAGTAAGGCCAGCGGTTTCGACTTGGCAACGGCCGCCTCATAGGCCGAGGGGTTGCGTTTGGCGGGCGCGACGCGGGCGTCTCCGGCTTTTTCGTCGCCAGCAACCTTGTCCAGCAGACGCAGCACGGCGGCGGTCACCTTTGGTTCGGCATTTGCTTCAAGGCAACTCGTACGGGCCAGGTAAGTTGTATAACCGCCCATGGCCATTTGTTCCGGCGGGGGCAGATAGCCGTCGGCGCCGTTGGCCATGGATATCGTAAACGTCGGTTGCAAGGAACTGCGACGTCGTATCTTCAGGCCGGTGATGGCGAAGACCTCGGCCGGGATGGCGGCTATGCCCAGCCCGCCGATGCGCAGGGCTTGCAGACACAATTTGCGCGTGGGCGGCATTTTCGACAGCAGAACTTGTTCGCGGGCGTAGACTTCGATGCGGGTCTTGGGCGGTTTGTCGCCCAGTTTTTCCAGGATCGGTCCGGCCCAGTCGAGCTTCGGCTTGCGGACGGCCAACTCCAGGGTTTCTTCGGCCATGGCCAGCGGGGCCCAGTCGTGCATTTCCATCGACTGATACGCTTCGAAGGCCACCTTGGCCACGGCGCCGGCCACGATGAAACGGTCGAGCTTGATCGCTTTTTCGAGACTGTAATCGCGGATGTAGGCGTCGCCGCTGCTGCCGTTGGCCAGGATGCCGACAAAGGGGCGATGGGCGTCGCCCGGCCCCACCATGGCGGCGATCTTGTCGGCGAACGCGCCGAAATAGTCGGCCGACAGAATGGGCGAACCGACGTAGTGAATCGAATAGGCCGCCAACAATGCTATGGGCTTGCCCTCGGGCGACTTCACGGCCAAAACCGAAACGGCCGGGTCCATGGGACCCGAAGGCTCTTCGAAGTTGGGGTTGCGATAGCCCGGGTACATGGTGGCGCGGGTGGTCTTTTGGCCGAAGGGGTCGAGGATGAGTTTGTCGGGCCGAGCGATCCAGCGTCGCGATTGGGCAAGTTCGGGCAGTTGGCCGATTGCCCAACCGACTTTCGCCGGGGCGAGATTCTTTTGCGCAAGGGCGATACCCTCGGCTACCTTGGGGATCAGGAATTTTACGTATTTCTCATCGGGCGGAGTTCCCAACGCGCCCATCGCCGACGGTGCGGAATGCGTGTGTGTTGTAGAGATGAGGATGCGGTCGGTGGCAATGCCGGTCTTGGCCGAGGCCAGCTTCTTCATCTCGTCCATTAAATCGCCCGCGATCAGGCAATTATCAATAACCACAACGGCAATCTGTCGCCAGCCGTCGTCCAGCACCAGACAACGGGCGTGCAGGGGATCGTTCGCCTTGGTTGCGGTTTTGGGTTGGAAATTGCCGTTCACCAGAACCGGGAACCAAGTGGGCGTAATATCGATGGCATGCGCGCCGGCGCGGAATAGCTTTTCACCGTTGGGCTTGTTTCCGGCCGATGCGGTCGAGGCCAGCGTGCCCATGCCGGTTGCCAGAGCCAGTGTCGTATTTTTTGTGCGGTCAAGAAACGTTCGGCGGGTAATCTTGGGCATGGTATCGAGGCCTTTTTGGTGGAGGGAGAAACGCGGGGCATCTCGGCGTGCCCAGGCAAGGCGCTTGCCGCCTAAAGGCGGTACTACAAACAGAACGCAAACAGTCAAATTACTGCTATTATTGCCGACGTTACGGCAGAAGTCAAGCAGTTACTGAATATTTTCAGCCTCGATCATTGGTCATTGATCATTGATCATTGGTCATTGATCATTGGTCATTGGTCATTGGTCATTGGTCATTGATCATTGCAACAGGGGGGGCTTGCGACCTGTGTGCGTCCAAGCGATATTAGTAGGGTGCGTCCGCGACGCACCAAGAATGACTTAAAATAATTCCAAGGACCAAAATGGCTCCAAGTTTTTTATATTTCGATCTCGGTCGCGTTCTTATTAATTTCGACATCGAAAAAATGTTGGCCCAGGTCGCTGGGGTATCGGGTGTAGATCCGGAGAGGGTCAAAGAGGTCTTTTTCGACGCCGGATTGCAGATCGAATACGAATCCGGCCGGATCGACTGCTGGGAGTTCCACGAGAAGTTTTGCGCCAGGATCGGTTCGCGACCGGATTTCGAGGCCTTTCGCCAGGCGGCCAGCGATATTTTCCAACTCAACACCAGCGTGCTTCCCATCGTCGCGCAGCTCCATGCGGCCGGCCATCGGCTGGGCATTCTATCGAATACATGCCCTAGCCACTGGGAACACTGTCGGCAGCGTTATCCCTCGGTGATCGAGTTGTTCGAGGTCCATGCGTTGAGCTATCGGCTGCGGGCGGTTAAGCCCAGCGCCGACATCTTCGCGGCGGCCGCCGAGTTGGCGGGTGTCGACGCCCGCGAAATCTTCTTTGTGGACGATACCCTGGGCCACGTGGAAGGAGCCCGAGCGGCCGGTTTCGACGCCGTTCAGTATACGAGCACCCCGCAACTGGCCGCGGATCTTCGCCGGCGCAAGGTGGCGTTTAACTATTGAGGGGAATTATCCCAACCGTTCGGCCAGATTGTTGAACTGGATTCTCATGCGCTGCGGCAGCTTGTCGCCGAATTTGGCGAAGAATTCCTCGACCAGGGGTATTTCTTCTTTCCATTGCTCGACGTCGACTTTCATCAGTTCGGCGAGATCCGCGGGCGAGATGTCGAGGTTGGTTGTATCCAGTCCGCCTTCGACCGGCATCAGCCCTATGGGCGTTTCCACGGCGTCGGCCGTGCCCTCGACCCGCTCGCACATCCATTTCAGCACGCGGCTGTTTTCGCCGTAGCCGGGCCAGAGCCATTTGCCGTCTTCGGTTTTGCGGAACCAGTTCACATAGAAACACTGGGGTGCCTTGTCGCCCAGGGCGTCGCCCATTTCGAACCAATGTTCGAAGTAGTCGGCCATGTTGTATCCGCAGAAGGGGGTCATGGCATAAGGATCGCGTCGCATGGCGGCCTTGACGTCAAGCGCGGCGGCCGTTGCTTCGGAAGCGGCCGTGGCGCCCATGTATACGCCGTGGTCGAAGTCGTAGGCCTGATGCACCAGCGGCACGACTGTCGAACGGCGTCCGCCGAACACGAAAATGTCGATGGGTACGCCGGCGGGGTTATCCCAGTCTTCGCAAATGACCGGGCACTGTTTGGCGGGCGCGGTGAAGCGGGAGTTGGGGTGGGCGGCCGGTGCGTCCGAGTCGGGGGTCCACTCCTTGCCCTTCCAGTCGATGGCGTGTTGACAATCGACGTCCATCTCTTCCCACCAGATGTCGTTGTCGTCGGTCAGCGCGGTGTTGGTGAAGATGCTGTTGGAGGCCAGGGTGCGCATTGCCATGGGGTTGGTTTTCATCGACGTTCCCGGGGCTACGCCGAAGAATCCGGCCTCGGGGTTGATGGCATAGAGGCGTCCATCGGCGCCGATTTTCATCCAGGCGATATCGTCGCCGATGCATTCGCATTTCCAGCCATCGACGGTCGGTTGCAGCATGGCCAGGTTGGTTTTTCCGCAAGCCGAGGGGAAGGCGGCCGCAATGTGGAACTGCCTTCCGGCCGGGTTGGTAAGGCGAAGGATGAGCATGTGTTCGGCCATCCATCCCTCGCGGCGAGCCATGTTCGAGGCGATCCGCAGAGCCAGGCACTTCTTGCCCAGCAGGGCGTTTCCGCCGTAGCCGGAACCATAGGACCAGATCAGGTTTTCTTCGGTGAAGTGGGCGATGTATTTTTCGTCGAGCGGAGCGCAGGGCCAGGGTACGTCCTTCTGTCCGTCTTGCAGCGGAGCACCGATGGAGTGCAGGCAGGGGATGAACTCGCCGTCGGCGCCAAGTGTTTCCAGCACTTTCTCGCCCACGCGGGTCATGGTGTGCATGTTTACGACGACGTAGGGCGAATCGGTGATTTCGATGCCGATTTTGGCGATGGGCGAGCCGATGGGGCCCATCGAAAACGGAATCACATACATCGTGCGGCCCTTCATGCAGCCGTCGTACAGGGCGCTCATGGTGGCTTTGAGTTCGTCGGGATCGATCCAGTTGTTGGTCGGCCCGGCGTCGTCTTGGTTTTTGCAAGCAATATAGGTGCGGCCTTCCACGCGAGCCACGTCGGAGGGGTCGGAGCGGAAGAGGAAGCTGTTGGGGCGTTTTTTCTCGTCCAGCTTCGTGGCCATGCCGCTATCGACCATCTCTTGCATCAAGCGGTCGTATTCTTCCGTCGACCCGTCTGTCCATTGGACATTGTCCGGCTTACACATTGCCTGGACTTCAGCTACCCAGTCGAGCAACTTTTGATTTTTTGTTTTCTTCATGGTTTTGTCCTTTTGTTCTGTTAGTGGGCAAAGCCTCTGCTTCGTCAAGGTTTAAGATTGACAAGGCACTACGCTTAGGGTGCGAATACGAGCATCGAACCACATAATATGGCCGCGCAAAGGCCAACTTTCAAGCGGTGTCATGCGGTTTACCTGTGAGTACTGCTCTAGCAAAGGCCCGGTTGCACTGGGGCGGTATCTAGTCAGTTAGATGACACCTGTTGAAGTCTCAATGACTACACAGGCCGTTTTTTTGATAAGTAAAGCCGGCTGCTGGTCACGGTAACCCTTATGCCACCAAAGGGTTAGGCGTTATGCCTGGATAGCCGCAGTTTCGGCACGCACTTTGCAATCTAGCTAGTTGGAAAACCGAAAGGTTCGACTAGGCAAGTCAGGGAGGAACACTGCTGCCCTCATAAGGACGGGAACGATGAGAATTATAATAGATTTAACCGTGATATTTTCCGCAATTTTCACCGCAGCCTTCATTCTGTTACAGGGTTTGCAATAGAAAAGACGCCGCTGTTGATCCGCTCAATCGGCCAGCGGTTTCACCTTGATGTTCTTGTAGAGAACCTTGCTCACCGGGTCGTGCGCCTGCAAGGCGAAGGTTCCGTGGGCCAGTTTTCGCAGGGGGTTGCTTTTGGGCGGTTTGAAATTGTCGGGTTCGGTGAAATCGACGACCGTCTTGCCGCCGACTTTTACGACGATCCGCTTGCCGCGGACGATGATGTGGTAGCAGAGCCAGACGTTGTCCTTGGCGGGCGACTTGAAAACGTCCTTGATGTTGTAGAGTCCGCCGCTTTTCTTGGGGTCGCCGTGGCTGTGGTTGACCTGCACCTCGTAGCCCCAAGCGGGCCAACCCTGCGTCTGGAAGCGGGTGTGGATATAGATGCCCGAGTTCGCTTTGGGCATGGTCATTACGTCCGCTTTGAACTCAAAATTTTTGAAATCGTGCTTGGACAGCGGTCCGTTGTAGAAGAGGTGCGCGCGTGAGCCGTTGACCACGATCGCGCCGTCTTCGACACGGAAAGACTGGGGCCGTTCCGAAGCCTTCCAGCCGTCGAGTGTTTTTCCGTCGAAGATCGCCACCCAGCCGTCATCGGCCTTTTGGCGAGATTTCTTTGCCTCCGCGGTGAGGCCCGTGTTTGCGATCAGCAGTAGGGTTGCGAACAGGGCCGTGGCGGTCATCAGTGAGGCGGTTTTTTTCATGTTTCGGATTCCTTTGGAGTGTTAATGTGACCCTATCATGGTAGGCCAGCGGGGCGTTGCATGCAAGCAGATGCGAGCCGGTAATCGATTAAGGTGATTATGACGAAGGTCGGAGGGTGCCTTGCGGCGAGGGCCTGCGAATTGATTGACTCGGTTTTGCACCACGTATTCTGAGGTATTCGGACACCATGCCCGGGTTTGAATCTTGACAACTCAAACAGTTGCACCGAAAATGCTATTTAGTGTCTGTTGATTATAGGTAATTACCTCCTAGCGCGGGCAAGCCGCAAACAAATGGAACGGTTTCCAAAGATCGTTAAGTTTTTAACAATGTTAAACGTTAATCGTATAAGGGTTCTGAGATGCGCTGGTGTAATAGTCTTAAGGCCATCGCTGCAGGATGCCTGGGGGTGGGATTGGCGTTTGGGGCCGCTCCAGCGGCCGAGACGACACGCGGGGGACCGCGGCTGG
>SDBV01007589.1_pt1 | contig 14801 bp, 13 predicted proteins | sample 2277081 | NCBI WGS metagenome assembly SDBV01 (sample SAMN10402039, study PRJNA504765) | marine sediment metagenome | isolation source: marine sediment core GS10_PC15, 223 cmbsf | place: Arctic Ocean: Southern Knipovich Ridge | collected 2010
CCTGGGATACCGGTCACCGGAGGAATATGAACGACTTTGGAAGACGGGAGAATTGGAAAAACTAGGCATCGATCCGAGTTTCAAACTGAAGGGAGAATCCTCCAATTGACGGGGTCACCCCATCCCGTATCCTCGGCAAACAAGCAGAACAGGCAACGTACAAGATATCGTTCGAGCTCGTGTCCAGTGTATCCGGTGTCCTTTAGTTCATCATGCAGGTCTGCGAGAAGCTGCGTAGCTTTCATGTTGGCAGGATGCTCGGGCTCGAGTCGCACCGGCTTCTCACCTCGAACGAAGGCGAACTCACGAACATAGCGGTGCAGATCTTCTAGGTTGAATTCCAGATAACGAAAAGGCTTGGCTTCGCCGTCTTGCTCAGTTTCTTCGTCTACTTCGGCAGGCTCAAGATCGTAGATCGCGAATCTGGCGAAGTCGCACAGAATGATGAAACGCGGCAAATCGTCATGCCTGCCTTGGCGCATTAGATCTTCGCAATAATCAAAAGCCTGGGACTCGGCCTTGGACAGTGATGCGCCACGTGACTTATGCTCAACGATCATTTGGCCGGGCCAGATCAGGTCGATGAATCCGTAGGTCCCTTTCTCCCTGGCAACAGCAGCTTCGAAAGTAGCTACAGCACGCCTCTGGATCCCAAAGACCTCGAAGAATTTGTTCCAGAAGGTCTGCTTGTCGCTCTGCTCACTCGTTGCATTAGCCCATTCACGTGAGAAGCGAATCGCGCGATCTCTCACTTCGTTCCAGCTAATCTGAGGCATTTAGATACCTTTCCTTGTCAGAACCGAGAAACCGAGGACCACACCAACCCTACCCCACCCCCAGGTCAATTCCTGTCCGCCCATGAAAAACGATTCCACGAAATAAAGAATCCGCACCCTTGCTCAAGCCTCTTCAGTCAGCAGGGGTAATCTGATTGAAAAACGGCTTCCCTTCTCGGACTGACTCCTCACGTGGACTCGCCCTCCGTGAGCCTCAACGTAGTACTTGACTATGGCCAGGCCAAGCCCCGCACCGCCATGCTCTCTGGTGGAGGATTCGTCTATCTGGGTGAACGGTTTGAATATTTGAAAAAGATCCGTCTGCGCAATCCCCACTCCGAAATCCTCCACGCTTATCTCGAGCATTTCCGGCGACGCCATCAGAACAAATCCGAAACCGTCCTGCGATCCGTCTTCCTCGGTTGACTTGAATACCTGCGCGGATACCTTCACCACTCCGCCCGGATCGGAAAACTTGATGGAGTTGTCAATCAGGTGGAATATGGCCGTCTCGATCTTCTCCGCATCGAACCGCGCCTGCGGCAGATCGCCGGGGAAATCGAATGATAGCTTGATTCCCCTCCTGCCGGCGGTCTCCCGGCTTCGCTCGAGCGCGTTCCTGACCACTTCACCTACGTCGACCACATTGGGCTCCACGGTGAGGTGACCCGAATCGACCTTCGAGAAATCAAGGATCGATGAGATGAGCCTCAACAATTCGTCACCCTTCGCCTTTATGGTCATGACAAACTGCTTTTGCTCCTGGGCCAACTTGCCGGCTATTCCCTCCGTCAGCATGTCGCTGTAGCCGATAATGGAGGTGAGCGGCGTACGCAACTCGTGGCTGATCATCGCGAGGAAATTTGATTTCTTCAGATCGAATTCCTTTCGTTCGTCCGCCAGATCTTCGAGCTTGCGGTTCTTCTCGGCCAACTCACGGTACGACTCGCTTACGGTCGCTATGTGCATCCGGCTGGTGACGTGGGCCTTGTGGGCCGATAACAAAAGCACATCGATGACCGCGCGAATGGTTGCTCCCAGTTGCTCTACAGAACTTGAAGACACCTTCGGAACGCCGGCCATGATGTCGCGCAATCGGGTCATGTCCAGATCGGGATCGATATCTCCTTGCTCGACGGGGACACACTCCAGCTCGGCCGGGTGGTAAGGACCGAAAACCAGCTTCCCGATCAACTCGGTCTGATAGTGTACACCGGCAATCTCGTACTTGAATCCGCAGAAGCACTCGATGCTCTCAAGGGCATCCCTGTCACGAGGGGGCGGTACAATCTTGAGCCGGGACCGTATGACCGTACATCCGGCCCGTGCCCCGCGCAGGGTGTTCAGATATTCACAGGCCGGGTTGTCGGCAATTGACTCGGCCAGGAGGTTTCCATCCATATCGAAGAGGCGAATCGGAACGCTCGTCATCTTGCGAAAACCATGCAGCACCTTGATGAACCTGTCCGCGTCTACTAACTCGCTCAGGCTTGCGTGAAGGATCGGCTCTACTGGATTCATGCTGCCCTACGCCTCCGGATCCGTTATGGAAAACTGCCTGCTCAAGCTTTCTATGATGCGATCGCCGCTCATATGAAACTTGCCTTCCAGATCGTGCCACGCATTGAGCCTCTCCCATGTAATTCGCAGCAACCCCATAAATGTCTCTATGACGCCCTCGCCACGCGTTGCGGAAGCCTTGAATACCGGCTCTCGACCCTTTGAAGTCAGGGAATCAATTTCGGCGTCGGATCTGACATTGGGCAGATCCCGCTTATTGAATTGTATGACGAGGGGCATTCCCTTGATATCCAGACCGTTCTCCTCGAGGTTGCGCTTGAGATCCAGGAAAGACTCCCTGTTCGCCATGGTCTCCGAAACCTGGGAGTCGGCGATGAACGCTACGGAGTCGGCGCCTTGCAGGACGAGTCGGCGTGTGGCGTTGTGCATCACCTGCCCGGGAACCGTGAACACCTTGATGGCGATGGAAAGCCCCGAATCGGTCTCGAAATGCATGGGGAGGAGATCGAAAAACAGTGTTCGATCGTTCTTGGTGTCCAGAGTCATGAGGTGACCGCGATTGGAGGGAGCGGATCTCCGATGGATAGCCACCAGGTTTGTGGTCTTTCCACTCAGGGCGGGACCGTAGTACACCACCTTCAGCTGGATCTCCCGCTTTTCGAAGTCTATCTGCAATCATTCCCCCTTTGGGTTGGGAATACATATCACAAATTCCCGTCACCCTCGAGATCTGGGATAGCGCAGGGCAGCCTGGGCGGCCGCGAGCCTGGCGATGGGAACGCGGAAAGGCGAGCAGGAAACGTAGTCGAGCCCGGTCCGGTGGAAGAACTCGATGGACGAGGGTTCTCCACCGTGTTCGCCGCAAATACCGATCTTCAGATCCGGCCTGGTCGCGCGACCTTTCTCCACACCGATGCGCACCAGCTCGCCCACCCCGTCCCTGTCGATGGCCTCGAACGGGCTGACGGGATAGATGCCCAGATCCTTGTACTTTGGCAGGAAACTTCCCGAATCGTCCCTGGACATGCCGAGCGCGGTCTGGGTCAGGTCATTGGTGCCGTATGAGAAAAATTCCGCCGCCTCGGCGATCCGATCTGCCGTGAGCGCGGCGCGGGGGAGCTCGATCATTGTCCCGACCAGGTACTTCAACCTCATGCCCTTGGCCTTGAAAACCGCATCGGCGGTGTCGCGCACGATGGCTTCCTGAAGTCGAAGCTCGGTCACGCTACCCACCAGAGGGATCATTATCTCCGGGCGCACCGCAATACCCTTTTTCTTCACCTGTATTGCGGCCTCGAAGATGGCCCGAGCCTGCATCCTTGTCACCTCGGGGAAGGAAATCCCGAGCCTGCAACCCCTGTGTCCAAGCATCGGGTTGAACTCGTGCAGGTCGCGGATCTTCGCCTTGATCTTGTCCACCGAAACTCCCATGGAGCGAGCCAGCTTTTTGATATCTGCGGCCTGCTGGGGAAGGAACTCGTGCAGCGGCGGGTCGAGAGTGCGGATGGTAACCGGACGCCCGTCCATGGCCTTGAAGATCCCCGCAAAATCCTTGCGCTGCAGCGGCAGGAGCTTGTCGAGGGCCTTCTGCCTGGTCTTCAGGTCATCCGCCAGGATCATCTCGCGCATGGGCCCGATCTTGCCTTCGCCGAAGAACATGTGCTCCGTGCGGCAAAGTCCGATTCCCTCGGCGCCGAACGCGACCGCTGCGGAAGCCTGGTCCGGCTGGTCCGCGTTTGTGCGAATGCCCAGATCGCGATACCTGTCCGCGAACGACATCACCTTTGCGTAGGTCTGATAGATCGGCGACTTTTCCGGCTTGAGTTTTTTATCGATGAGCACCCGTACCACCTCGGACGGGATGGTCGCAATCTGACCTTCAAGCACCTCGCCCGTTCCACCGTCCAGGGAGATGAAGTCTCCCTCCTTGAACACCTTGCCCCCCGCAGTGACGGTGGCCTTCTTGTAGTCGACGACCACTCCGTCGCACCCCGCCACGCACACCTTGCCCATCTGCCTTGCCACCAGGGCAGCGTGGCTGGTCATCCCGCCGCGTGAAGTGAGGATCCCTTCCGCCGCGTTCATGCCGGCGATGTCCTCCGGAGAAGTCTCGTGTCGCACCAAAATCACCGGGCCCTCCCTGGACATCTCGACGGCATTGGGGGCGCTCAGAGCGATCCGTCCGGTGGCGGCGCCGGGGCCGGCAGGGAGACCCTTCTCGAGAACACGGACGCTCTTCTTCGACTTTGGATCGAACACCGGCCGCAGCAGGTGGTTCAGGTGATCGGGCTCGATCCGAAGGAGCGCCTCGGGCGCCTTGATGAGTCGCTCGCTCACCATGTCCGCGGCCATCCGAACAGCGGCAAAACCGGTGCGCTTGCCCGTCCGCGTCTGGAGGAGCCACAGGCGTCCGTTCTCTATGGTGAACTCCAGATCCTGCATGTCACGATAGTGCCTCTCCAGCTTTTTCATGATCTTCAGGAGTTGCGCATACGGCTTGGGAAAGACTCGCTCCAGGGACTGTGCACCGGCCGATCCGGCGTCCAGGAGATGCGGCGTCCGAATACCGGCCACCACATCCTCACCCTGTGCGTTTGGGAGCCACTCGCCGAAGAAGACATTCTCCCCCGTGGCGGGATCCCGGGTAAAGGCGACACCGGTGCCGCAGTCGTTTCCCATGTTGCCGAAAACCATCGCCTGAACGTTGACCGCGGTTCCCCAGTGGGCCGGAATGTTGTTGAGTGCGCGGTAGGTGACTGCACGTTGGTTGTTCCAGGAGCCGAACACGGCGCTGACCGCTCCCCAGAGCTGTTCCAGAGGATCCTCGGGAAATTTCTTCCTGGCGTCTGCGACGATCTTCTTGGAGCGGACCACGATCTTCTTTAGTTCGGCAACCGGCAGCTCATGATCCTGACTGACCTTCAGCCTGGCCTTGGACTTCTCCACGAGGGCCTCGAAGGCATGTCGGTGCACGCCCAGCACTACATCCGCGTACATCATGATGAAACGACGATACGAATCGTAAACAAAGCGCTCGTTGTCGGACCGGGCGGCCAGGCCGGCCGCCACCTTGTCGTTGATGCCCAGATTCAGAATAGTGTCCATCATCCCGGGCATGGACGCCGGCGCGCCGGAGCGAACCGAAACCAGCAGTGGGTTTTTCGAGTCACCGAATCGTTTGCCCGTTTCTGCGGCTATCTTGTTCAGAGCCTTTTCCACTTGCGCGTTGAGACTACTGGGGAGCTTGTCGCCGGCCTCGAAGTATATCCCGCACACTTCCGTGGTGATCGTAAAACCGGGTGGTACCGGTATCTTGATATTGACCATCTCCGCCAGGTTGGCCCCTTTTCCTCCGAGAAGCTGCTTCATGGATGCATCGCCCTCGGCACCCTTGTTACCAAAGGAATAGACCAACTTTCGAGTTCGCTTGACCATCTGATTCACCTTTCTTGAGACTCAATAAAACGGTTTCTTGGCTTGAATGTCCGGACAATCGCCGATAGATCATCTAGACAGGTAGTGCAATTGTCAACAACTTGGAGAGTTGAAATGAGCATACGACCCGAGCTGATGGAAATCCTGGCGTGCCCCAAGTGCAAGGGCAGCCTCGAACAGGTGAAAGAGCCCGAGGGGTTCGGTTGCGTTGAGTGCAATCTTCTTTTCAAGACCGAGGATGACATCCCCAATTTTCTGATCGACGAGGCGGTCACCTGGAAGGAATAGAACCGGGGCGGCGGCACCGGAGAAGCCCGGACCCCCTGAAATTCCCGATGCACCCTTTTTCTCCTTGAATATCCACACTTGACATGCTGATATTCAATGTTAAACTAGTCTCATGATTCAACGAAAAGAGGCTATTGGAAACGTGCAGCGGTCCCTTGCGGAGAACCCGGTGACAGCAATCCTCGGCCCGAGGCAGTGCGGCAAAACCACACTTGCGCATCAGGTCATCGGCAAGGACGAAGGCGTTTTCTTCGATCTGGAGAATCCGACCCACTTGTCTCGATTGGCCAATCCGCTGCTGGCGCTGCAAAACCAGACCGGGGTGATTGTGATTGATGAAATCCAGCGCATGCCCGCCCTGTTTGAAGTCCTGCGGGTGGTGGTGGATAGTCCCTCGTTTGAAGGTAAATTCCTGATTCTGGGCAGTGCGGCCCCCTCCCTTGTGAAAGGCGTTTCTGAATCTCTTGCCGGACGAGTCGGTTTTGTGGATTTATCCGGATTCAACTTGCAGGAAGTACAAGACACAGATTTTGTTCCACTCTGGGTAAGGGGTGGATTCCCCCTCTCGTACCTCTCGAAATCTGATGCAGCAGCGTACAGGTGGCGCGAAAACTTTATTCGCACATTTTTAGAAAGAGATATTCCCCAGCTCGGCATTTCCATTCCAGCAACCACATTGCGACGCTTCTGGACCATGATTGCCCACTATCACGGGCAGGTATTAAACACCGCCGAACTTGCCCGTGCCCTTGGCTCTGCAGAAGGAACAGCGCGCAAATATCTGGATATTCTCTCCGGTGCCTACATGGTCAGGCAGCTCCAACCCTTCTTCGCCAATGTGAAAAAACGTCAGGTAAAAGCGCCAAAAATCTACGTGCGCGACAGTGGTATTCTACATGCACTGCTCGCCCTGGAATGCGCCGATCACATATTCTCACATCCCAAGCTGGGCGCCTCTTTCGAAGGCTTCGTAGTAGAAGAAATCTGTAGTCTGGCGGGCAGTAGAAACATCTACTTCTGGGCAACACACGGTGGCGCCGAATTGGATGTTCTTCTTTTCTCACAAGGAAAGACCATCGGCTTCGAAATCAAGTACACCGAAACGCCAAAGATAACCAAGTCGATGCGTATCGCTTTGGAAGACCTGGCTCTCCATCATTTGTACGTGGTTTATCCCGGCAATGATACCTTCCCCCTGAGCAAAACCATTACCGCAATTCCGGTAACAAAACTCAAAACCGCCGCACAGGCGAATGACTGACATCGCCGGAAGCGGCACCTGTCCAAAACCGAACAGGATCTTCCAAATACTCTCAAATTATCTCAGTCCATGAAGCCGGTCAGCCAGTCGAGGGAGCAGGTCACCGGAGCCCTAAAAGGCAGAAAAACTCAACTCACGTGTCATACATGTCCAGGATAAACATACATGTTGTCAAACGCAGGGTGTTGGTGTTCCATTGGGCAGTGAAACCGGGGAGAATTTGTAATTGGGTATTGCCTTCAATCGTTTTTACCGGCTTCGACCGCTTGCCTCGGCGCTCTTGTGCCTTCCGGGAATTCTCTTTTGCTTCTGGTACGCATGGGTCTCTTACTCCTCTTTCGATCGTTACCGCCGCATGGCGGACGAGGACGTGGAGTTCACCTTAGAGGCGTTTCACCTTCAGCTCTTCGACTCCCTCAGGAGAGATCTGCGCCGGATGTCGATGCCGTCACCGCCTTCTCCTTCCAGGATCAAGAGCTTCTCATTTCACGTGAGCACGGAAAACCTGGAGAAGCTCTACGAAGGAGCCGAGCTGGACGCCGGGCGGCCGTATGTCAAGGCCGGGCTGGAGCTGGGCGGAGTGATCCAGGAGATCGAGCTGCGCCTCAAGGGACAGCGCCACTGGCACCATATCGGCAGACAGAAGTCGCTCAAGGCGCGTCTTCCCAAGGGCGCGCTTGTAGACGGCCACCGGGTTTTCAACCTGATAAACGATCCCGCGCCGATAGTGGTGGGCGAGCAGATCATCCTCGAGCTGGCTCGGGAGAACGGAGTGCTCACGCCCGAATCTTCCTTTGCCCGGGTCCTGATCAACAACGCCGATCTGGGGGTCTTCCGTTACGAAACCCAGCCGGACGAGAGCCTGCTGCGTTCCAATCGCATGGTGCCCGGGAGCATCTACTCGGGGAACCTTCCCGGATCGGCCAAGACATCCGAGCTCTGGAAAGATGTCTCACGTTGGCAAAAGGGCGCCTGGCGCAACGATGAGGAAAAAGACAAATTCGACAACCTCGAAAAGCTGCTCGACAACATCCGCTCCATGAGCGTCCGCGAGTTCGCTCGTTTCGCGCAGACGGAGATGGATCTCGAGGCGTTCGCCACCTTCGACGCCCTGGACGTGGCGTTCGGCGGAGACCAGCACGACTTTCGGGAGGACCACAAGCTGCACTTCGATCCGTACCGTGGGCGCTGGGGGCCCGTGGCCTGGAACTTCCGAGGCTTCAGGCACGATCCCATGTTCAACCTTGTCGAAAATCCGGTCCTGCTGAGGATGAAGATGATTCCCGGATACCTGTCGCTGCGCAACCGGATACTGTACGACCTCCTGGCGGACGAGTGCAGCGTCTCCTCCGTAAGGGCGCGAGGCAGGAAGATCCTCAAGAAGCTCTCCCCGGAGCTGGCCGCCGATCGTTTCTTCGATGCCTACAAGCTCTTGCCCAGGGTGGATCAGTATCACAGGCAGATGGTCCGGCCGATGGACTTGCGTCGCTCGGTCCTGGTCTTCGAGTCCGAGATGACCACCTATCGAAGGCGACATGCATTTCTCATGCGCGAGATCAAGAAGAACCCCATGTGGATCCGGGTGAATGCGTGGCAAATTGAAGAGGGGGAGGAGACCGAGGCTTCTTTCGACCTGATCGTGGACGGTCGTGTGGGGGTGAGGCTTTCCGGGTTCAGGGCATCCTTTGCCCCGACATGCCGGAATACCGGCTGGCAGGTGTATTGGCGCGGGTCGCCCGTAACGGAACCATCCGCGCGGGATTATGCAACTCTCGTCCGGCCCATGGAGATCTTCAACGCCGTGGGCCTTGTAGAGCGGGACGATGCAAGCTCCAAGAGAGGCAAGATACGCACCGTGAACGTTCCCGCCGTCCATCGGTTCGTCCTCAAGTCCGCTTGCGTTCCGAAGAGCATCGAGGCGGATGGTATTCACCTTGCAATGGGCTCCCGGATCCGATCCCGGCCCGCGCGCGATGAGGTTCTCCGGAAAATCCCGAAGAAGGTTCTCGGTGTCGACGAGGTGCCGAAATTCGTCGCCGGCGAAACGTCGCCCGTACAGGAGGAGCTGCTATCTCCGGTTCACGAAACCGTACGGCTCGGTCCCGGAACCGTGGAGGTCCCCGCGACCCTCGTATTCGGAGAGCACCAGACAGTCGAGGTGGCGCCCGGCACCCGCTTCAACATGGGAGAGGATGCATCGCTCATCTTCCTTGGCCGCGCGATCTTCAAGGGCTCAAAAACGGAGCCGATCGTCATCGGGGGAACAGGGGGTAAATCATGGGGGGGAATCGCCCTCCAGGGACCGGACACGGCGGGTTCGTCCCTGACCCACGTGATCGCGAGAGGTGGAACAGTGCCCCGGTATCGGATGATCCCCTATCCCGGCATGATCAACATCCACGACACAAAAGATATTGCCATCGCGCACTGCCGTTTCGGCGAGAACACCCTGTCGGACGATGTGGTCCACACCGCGTATGTAAAAAATCTAAGAATAGACCAGACAGAGGTTGCTGACGCGTTTTCGGACGCCTTCGATCTGGAGTTCACCTCTTCATCGCTGACGAACCTGTCGATAAAAAGGGCCGGGGATGACGGATTGGATCTCATGGGCGCAAAGACATCGATTTCGGACAGCGTTTTCGTCAATTGCTCGGGAAACGGGATCTCGGCCGGGGAGGAGAGCAAGGTCCGGGTTCTCGATACGCTGGTGGCCGGATCCAGGGTGGGTGTCCTGGCGAAGAACGCGTCCGAGGTAACCCTAATGGCAAGCCTGCTTTATCAAAACAAGACAGGCGTTCGGGTCTATTCGAAGACCAACCGGTACGCCGGCAACAGCCGGATCGCCTCGGACGTCATCTTCATTGTAGGAAGCGAGGAAGCGGTCAAGGCGGACAAGGATTCACAAGGCGCCCTTCAGATCGGCCGCGTACAGAGGCGATTGCCCGCCGACGGCACCCTCGACCACCTCGCGAAGAACGTGATCGGGCTCGCCGGATGGGAAGACCTCGACCGCTTCATCGAGACCGAAACGAATGGAGGACGCCGTTGAACGCATTTCTTCCCAAACGGCCCAGCGTCGGTTTTGTAGCCGTCTGCCTGACCTACTGCCTTGTGGTCGCCTTTTTCCTTTGGGGGTTTGCAACTCCCGACCTGGACCGGATCTGGACCTTGCACCACTTGCTGAAGACAGGAGAGCTGGACAGGCTCACACCGAAAGACAGGGAGATCCTATCGGACGCCATCGTTCGCCACGAGTCCCTGGCAGGAGCCCTTCTGGACGGCGCCGAGATCGGCATCATCAGCGCCCATCTCGACGGTTGGATCGCCACTCCGTGCGTTACTCTATTGCGAACCAGGCAATCCAAGAGTTTCCATTCCATCTCAATGGACATTCAGACTCCGCAGGATCTGATACCGTTTTCGATTGTTGTGAAGGGCGACGGGTGGAAAGAAAAACTCGAAGTGAAAAAGCACGGCCGATTCGAGATCGACATGCCGGGGCCCTCGGATGACCCCGAGATCGTCGAGGTGATCCTGAAAGGCAGTGATTTCGAGTCGGACCCGTCCGTGTTGGGAATCAAGATGACCTTCGAGGAGAAGAGATGATCCGCCGCTTCAACAGGTATGAGCTGAAGTACCTCATCCCCGTGGAGGCTTCCGGGCGGATCATCGAGGATCTCGCAGAATTCACCGAGCCGGATCCGTACGGGGGACTGACCGGTTATCCGATCGTCAGCCTGTACTACGACAGCCCGGAGTTGGACTTCTTCTGGGACAAGATCGAGGGGATCAAGTTCCGCCGCAAGCTGCGCATCCGCATTTATCCGAAAGACCCCATCGAGACGACGAGCGACGGCATGGTGGAGATCAAGCAGCGCATCAACCGGACCATTCAGAAACGACGGCTGAAGCTCCCCCTGGACGAAGCCGAAAAACTCTGCCTGCACGCGGTCGTGCGCGACGATCTGTCCGCCGAGGACCTCCAGGTAGCCGCCGAGGTGCAGTACATGGTAAACGCCATGCACCTGGAGCCGACCTGCATCACCGCTTACGACAGAAAGGCCTTCCTGGGCGGCCTCGATAGCGCGGGCCTTCGGATCACGTTCGACACGGAAGTGCGATACAGGGTTCACGGACTCACCGTGAACCGGGACGCCGAGAACCACCTGGTAATACCGCCCGACTGGTGCATCATGGAGATAAAGGCCAACAACGCGGTCCCCGACTGGGTGACCTCGTTGATCTCCCGCCACAACTGCCAGCTTAGGAGAATCAGCAAATACTGCGCCGGCATCGCCCATGCGAGTGAGCACCAAGTGATGATGCTCGCCATCGCACCCGCTATCGGCATGGAGGTAAATGGTAAATGGATGAATTAATAAGAGATCTGGAACAATTCGGGGACCTGACCGGGGCGTTCACGCTCATGGACGTCGTTATCGTATTGTTCCTGAGTTTCGCCCTCTCGGTGTTCGTGGGTTACGTCTACCGCTACACCCACAGGGGCGTATCCTACTCCCAGTCCTATGTGCACACCCTGGTGATCATGGGTTGCGTCATTGCGGTCATCATGCTGATCATCGGCTCCAACATCGCCCGAGCCTTTGCCCTGGTGGGCGCACTGTCCATCGTCCGTTTCCGCAACGCAATGAAGGAGACGAGGGACATCGGATTCATCTTCATGGCGATGGCAATAGGGATGGCGGTAGGCACGAGGTTCTACATGCTCGCTATCTTCTCCTCCGTTGCGCTCTGTGCCTTTGTCGTGGTGCTCCACAAACTCAACATGTTCACAAAGACCGTGCGCGAGCGCATCCTGCGTGTCCAACTTCCCGTCGACAGAGACCACGAACAGGCACTGGACGAGCCGTTCCACAAATACCTCGATGAATATCGGATCATTTCAATAAAAACTGTGCGCGCCGGCGTGCTCCAGGAAGTCACCTACTCGGTGGTGATCAAGAAAAAGGCCACCCCGCTTGAGCTAATTGAAGCGATTCGCAAGAAAAACGATAACCAGAAGGTCACGCTGATTCTCGGTCAGCAGGAAATTGACCTGTAAGGAACAAGGCACAATGAAGCGCCCTTTCCAGATCATCATTTTCATCGCCGCGCTGCTTTTCGCGCCGGCATTCGCAACAGCTTCGGATGAAACCGTGCAGGCAGGCGAGGCGAAGAGAGAAATTCTCGAGTTCAGGGCCAGGATCCATGCCGGCTGGGAGTTGGACCACCTGGCGGATCCCGGGGTCGGCGAGGACGAATTTCACAACGAGTTCTTCGTCAAGCGGGCTCGTTTCAAGGCCCTGTGGTACCCGACGGACTGGCTCACCGGAGTCATCCACATCGACGCCGCCGAAATCCTGGTGCTCGGGGGCTCCATCCTGAAAGACGCTTTCATTCACATCTCCCCTCTCAAGGAGATCCAGCTTCGGGTGGGGCAGTTCAAGAAACCGTTCTCCGGCCTAGAGATGAGATCCCTCGGAAAGCTTCGCCTGATCAATCGAGGCCCGGGCAACGATCTGATAATTAAAGACCTCGGATATGGAGATCGGGATCTCGGTGCGCAGCTCTCGGGTCGATTGATCAAGTCCGTAAAGCTCGAGTACTTCCTCGGCGCTTTCAACGGCAGCGGCCCCAACATTGGGGACCCGGGCAACTCGAAAGACATCGTCGCCCGCATGCAGATGAAGCCGGTCAAGCAGTTCGCGCTCGGCGCGAATGGTTCGATCAAGTTCTTCGACGACACCACCGGCAACCAACCCCCCCGAGGTTGGGCAACCGGCCTGGATGTTAGATTGAAACCGGGCGACTTCCATTTCTACGCGGAGGGCCTCGTGGGCGCCAACCACCTGGCATACCGTTATTCCTCTGCGGTAACGGCCGACGACCCACCCATGTTCATAGACGCGCTCGGGGTGGTATCGTACAGGCACGTGTTCCCGATTCACTGGCGTTTTGCGCTGGAACCGGCGTTCAAGTTCGAGTTTCTCGAACCCGACGCCAATATCGTGGACGATGAGATCATGGTCTTCACCCCGGGCATCAACACCTACTTCGGTAAATACTTCCGGTTGATGATCAATGTCGAGATCACCCGATCCAAGCGCAACACCGATCCGAACTACGCAGATTCCGAGGCACTCATGTTACTTGCTTGCCTGGATATATAAACCCCATCCCGGCCTTCCCCTGAGGTAGGGGAAGGGGAAGATGATGAGGCCATCTTTTAAGTACTAAGGAGCAGAAAATGAACGCATCAAGATCAGCATTTCTCTTTGTCACCGTGTGCGCGCTCGTGTTTGCCGGGTGCGGCGAGAACGACCCGGACCCTATCTCCGGAGACTACTACCCCATGGGGGTTGGGGACTACTGGGAGTACATCGAGACCTATGCAAACGGCGATCCTGCCGAAACCCTCAGCCACGAAGTGACCGGCACGGAGACCATCGACTTCGGCGGGGAGTTGGGCGAGCGGACCGTGTTTCTCATCGACAACGCTCCCGATCTCACCTCGACCAAATCGAGGACCTATTACAATGAGGATGACGGCAACAAGGTCAGCCGCCTTCGTCAGATTGTTTATGATACCGACGGTACCGTCATCAAGACACAGGACTATGATCCCGGTGCGCTCAGATTCGATCGAACCCGGGTCACCAAGGGTGAAACCTGGGATGAATCATACACTCGGCACACCTATGATGAGGGGGGAAACCAGACCGACTCCGTGCTTTACACGTACACGTTTACCATCACCGAACTCCACGAGAAGGTTATCGTCCCGGCGGGAACCTTCGACTGCATCATGGTCACCAGGGAACGCCTGCCGCCGCTGAGCGAGGAGACCAAGATCTATTACTACGCCTCGGGCGTCGGAAAAGTGAAAGAGATCTCCGAGGGTGGAGAATCCGGTAACAAGATGGAGGAGCTGACCACCTACTCGGTGGGAGGGTTGGACTGATCTGCCGGGGCAACTGAACCCCTCACGCTTTGCCGACGGGGTTGGAGATTTTCACACCCCGGATTATCTGCCCGTCGTTGAGATCCTCGGTTGCCAGGAGATCGCACGCCGCAGACTCCGCGCATACGACGATGAGGGCGTCCCAGAAGGAGATGCGATTGAGTACGGAGCAGTCCACGGCCTCTCCGATGTGACGAGGGTTCACGGTCACTATCTCCATGTTCTCGAATGATCTCATCAGGCGCTTGGCGTCGAGGGGGTCTATCCCGAGCTTCTTCGTTGCCACCACGAAGAACTCCTGGAGCACCTGGGTTGAAATCACAGCTCGGCCGCCTCGGGTGACTTCGCTGATGAGGTCGCGACACAACGCCCTCTTCTCCTGGGAGTGACCATCGACGGCATAGACGAAAACGTTGGTGTCCAGAAAGACCTTAGTACAGCTCCCCGGAACAAAGTGATCATTTCTACGCAACGGCCTTGATCGCGGCATCGACCTTGGCAAGCACCTTTGCGAAGGACTCGCGGGTCCAGTTGAACGGATGAGCGATTTCATTCC
>SDBV01007590.1_pt1 | contig 14801 bp, 17 predicted proteins | sample 2277081 | NCBI WGS metagenome assembly SDBV01 (sample SAMN10402039, study PRJNA504765) | marine sediment metagenome | isolation source: marine sediment core GS10_PC15, 223 cmbsf | place: Arctic Ocean: Southern Knipovich Ridge | collected 2010
CCCGTGAATGGTTTTTGCTTCGAGCCGCTCCATACGCTCCCTCCGCAGTATTAAAACCATTTTAGGGCATAGGCACTAAAATGTCAAGCCGAATCTATACAAATATGCTTCCAGTGGGTTTCATTCTTCAAGAGTCGTTATCACGTTAATTTGTTATATAATATATAAATACACTACTCAGCGTGAGAGCGTTATTGGAAAACATCGATTCCTTGAGAGAATTTATTATAGATTTTTCCATTCATTCATTTGCATTATCAATCTCTGTTGGGTTTTATTACCGACAGTCCGACATGTTCCGCCAAGTGGGCTTGTCTTTCATCAAAAGTGATAAATTGATCTACTGTGAATAGTTTTGCTGCGGCAACATGCATGATGTCCAGTGAGCGACAACCAAATTCGGTGGAGTTTTCAGTTAAGCTTAGGCATAAATCAGTATGTTCTTTCCGATCCAACTCAGGAGAATAATAGATTCCCTCTTTCTTGCGACTCTGAAAACTCTCGATTAACTGGTCAAACGCCTTTTTAGTTAATTCATCCCGAAAAACTTTCAATTTCAGGGCGTTGTAGAACTCGATTACTAATAAGTCCGAAATTGGTAATGGTTTTGAATTTAATGACACAATTTTATTGACTGGATGAGATCCTGGCTCCAGGATATAGAGTTTAATAAATGCACTGGTATCCAGATAAATGATCATCTGTCACCTCGGTCCTCCAATACAGTTTCTTCTGCCGTCTTACCTCTATTTGGAACTGCAGTAGACAAATGATCCGGCCAATTCAGGATCGTTTTTGGGTGAGAGGGAATGATCTGTGCAGTAGGTCTCCCGCGATTTAATACTTGAAATGTCTCCCCATGCTCTAGTTTTTTCTCGATTTCAGACCAATGCGCCTTGAGCTCTCGAACGCTAATATTTATCATTACATTCTCCCTTTAAAAATCTACCAATTGATTCACAAAATGTCAAACTTTATAATACCTTTTTGAATATCCGATCGTTTACAATTTATAAATTTCTAAAGACGTTCCTCATTTAGAGATAAGGGCACATCAAAAACCCCACTTTCTCGTAATGTGTCGCTACTCCATGCGCACGAAAGCCTATTCGGACACGCTTTTTGCACTCGTGGATCCTCTTACTCTGCTGAATTGCCGAATATCGAGCCATTTTGCGTTTACAGCCCGGATAGGAGTTCGTATATTTCGCTGTGGCGCCCCGTCGAGCGACCTAACCCACAAGAATTAGACCGAGAACAGTCCGATCACAAGGAGAGACAAGTGAAGAAGTTTGTGCTACTCCATTACGGATTCGAGAAGCCCACCCCAGAGATCATGAAGGCATGGGGTACCTGGTTTGAGTCAATCGCCGACAGGATGATTGATAACCTTGGTTTCAGCGGCGGGCGAGAGATCTTCGCCTCTGGAACAAAGGACCTCCCATGGGGAATGGAGTCCATCACTGGCTGCTCGATTATCGAAGCCGAGAGCCTTGATGAGGCAGAGAAGATCGCTCAAGAATGTCCTTTTATCGCGAGCATCCGAGTCTACGAGGTCAGGGAGATGTAGCGTGCCTGGCTCACAAGGAGGCATCCCACGACGGGGTGCCACTTCAGTAAGGCGCGCGACCGCTGCGATCTGATATGAGACCGGTGTGTGTCGCACTGGCACTGGACCAGATGCCGGCGCAGGTGTATCTCCCGTTGGTGAAGCAGGACCTAATGTATCCCGGTCCTACTTTCCAGCCAGTTCTCGTCGATCTGCAGACCGAAGCCCGGGGCGTCGCTCGGTACCAGGTAGCCGTCTTCGATAACGGCGGTACCCGGCAGCGTTACCATTTCTTTTAGCGGCACACCGGGGGGCGAGACCCCTTCCGAGCGCTCGCCCCAGGAAACGGCGGGCATGGCAAAGGCCAGGTGCTGGCCGTAGGGGTAATTCATGCCGGCGTGGGATATAACGTTGAGTCCCAGAGCCTCGGCCAGATGGCAGATGCGCAGACAGCAGCTGATGCCCCCGGCCCAGAGAACATCCGGCTGCAGGATGTCGACCAGGCCGCGTCGGGCCGCGGCAGCAAAGGGGTAGGGTGTGTACCAGTGTTCCCCCGAAGCCAGGGTCAGCTGCGGCAGCCTCTGCCTGACGCGGGCATACCCTTCGATGTCTTCCGGCGGCAGGTAGTCCTCCAGCCACTTGATGCGGTACGGCCTCAAGGCTTCTCCCAGGCGCACCGTGTACTCCACATCCAGCGCCATTCAGCAATCCACCGCCAGCTCCACGTTGTCGCCGACCAGCTCTCGGGCCTTGGCCACACGTTCCTCGTTCTTTTTAAGACCGTCCAAACCGTCAGCCGGCCCGTGCAGCACGAATACCTTGACGGCCTTGAACCCCAGCTCCAGGAACCACGTCAGGCTCGTTTCCATGCCGTAGTCGAGTATGGTGTGGCTGGCGTAGCAGAAAATTTTTTCTTTCTGCGGCCCGCCTAACAGACTGTAAACCGGCTGGCCGAGCAGCTTACCCTTGAGGTCCCACAACGCCGCATCCACGGCGCTGATAGCGTAGGCGGCCAGTCCGGCCGGGCTGTAGCGCGCGGCGGTACGGTTCATGGCATCCCAGTTTTTTTCCGTAGCCATGCAGTCCTGCCCCTCCAGGAGCGGCGCGAATTGGTCGTTGATGATGCTCGCGACCGGTGGGCCGTAGAGCGACAGGCCGAAACCCCTGGTGCCGTCTTCAGCTTTAACTATGCAGGCGGCTCTCTGCCAGACGCTCCCGGCCCGTGCCTTCAGGTCGGGATAACGGTCCATGGGAGTTATGAATCCTCCATGCGCGATCCCGGCGACTCTCGGTTTGGTTTTCGGCCGCGGAGTGATATCGATTGTTTCCGCCCGGATTTCTTTGATTTTCATGAGTGCCTCTCCCTTTGTCCCGACGCTTTATGGCGGTCCAGCAAAACCGCCGCCTCGATGATACCAGTCTTTCCGCCGGGCCCGCAATCGTTCATCGTTGCGGCTTGCGGCCTGAGATACTATCTTAGAACACGGCGTATGTGCTGCGCCTGGAAGGCCGACAGTGCGCTCGCATGGCGCCTATGGAAAAGCAGGCTGCGGAGGTACTCAATATCGCCCTCGACGGCGTGATCAACTTTCTGGACACGGCGGCGTGTTACGGCATAAGTGAAGAGCTGATCGGCCGCTGTGTGGCCCATAGACGGCAGGAGTATGTGCTGACTACGAAGTGCGGTCACGTGGCGGGCGATGCTTCCGGGGAGCCCTGGACGGTGGAAACTATCGAGCACAGCATCGATCGCAGCCTGGAGCGGCTCAGGACCGATCACCTGGATCTTGTACTCCTGCATTCCTGTGACCTAGAGGTGCTCGAGCGAGGGGAAGTCATTCGCGTGTTGGAGCAGGCCCGCAAGGCCGGCAAGACGCGCTTCATCGGGTACAGCGGCGACAACGAAGCCGCAGAGTGGGCGGTCGACAGCGGGTTGTTCGACGCACTGGAAACCAGCTTCAACCTGGTGGATCAGATGGCCCGTCGGTCGCTCCTGCCCGGTGCCAAAGAGAAGGGTATGGGTGTCATTATCAAGAGACCCGTGGCGAACGGGGTCTGGGGAGTCGATCGCAGCCCCAGCGACTACGCCAAGTAATACTTCCGCAGGGCGCAGATCATGGCTGGGCCTCACCTGGCTGGACCTATCCCCGGGGCGCCGAACGACAATATGCAGCTAGCCCTGTCTTTCGTGCTGCGTCACGATGGAGCGGACGTGGCCATCGTGGGCACCAGGAATCCGGATCACATGCGGCGTAATATCGAACTGTGCGAAGATGGGTTGACCCTGGCGGACTCCGTTGTCAACGAGCTTCACGCGCGTTTCGACCGGCACGACGCCGATTGGCTGCAGATGACCTGACGGAAGTCGCGGTCGCGCACGGGTTCTACCGGCAGCTGAAGCGGGCGCCAGGAAGCATGGCTGCTGCGTATTTGTTTCGGATCAGCCCACCGATACCGGGCGCTGCTCCCTGGCGGAGCGGTACGCGGCTTCGATGACGGCCAGCGTCTTGCGGCCTTCTTCTCCGGGAATGTCCGGCCGGGTCTTCTGCCGGATGGCTTCGGCGAACCGTTCTACACAGACCGTGCGGGTCGGTACGTCGCCGAGCTCGAGCGTGGTCCACTCGCCCTTTTTCAATCCTTCAACATCGTTTTCCGTGTACACTTTCAAGGCTTTGCCGAAGATGAACTGGCCCCGTGTGCCGTAGATGCGGTTGCCGGTGCTTTCGTTTCCGACGCACGCGGAGGAGGTAAGAATAGTTCCGACCGCGCCGTTGTCGTAGCGCAGCGTGACGACGATCGTGTCCTCCACCTGCACGCCCCTGGGACTGCCGAAGGTGCCGGCTTCGGCATACACGCGCACCGGCTCCAGGCCCGTGACGTAGCGCATGCGGTCTATGTCGTGCACCTGGTTCATGATCAGCGGCCCGCCGCCGCTGTCACGCTTTGATTGGCGCCACACGGTGTCGACCCGCCCTGTGAACCCCCCGGTCCAGTAACTGTCGTGTTTCTTTTTCGTTTCGTGGTGCTGCACGGCGAAAATGTCGCCGATCGCTCCCTGCGCGATGAGCTCCCGCGCCTTCAGCGCTTCGGGCAGGTATCGCGAGCAGAGCAGCACGCCCAGTAGAACTCCGTGTTTCGCGCACGCCTCTACCATCCTGTCGGCGTCTTTCACGTTTGTAGCGATGGGTTTTTCGACCAGCACGTGCTTGCCGGCCTCCGCGGCTCTGATGGCAAGGGGTGCGTGGGTGTAGTGCGGCGCCGATATCACCACCGCATCGACATCCGAGTTTCCGAGAACGTCTTCCAGGTGGGTCGTCGCTTTGATGCCGAAGGCCTGTCCGTAGGAATGGGCGATGCCGGCTACCGGGTCCACGCCGATCAGCATCTCGCAGCCTTCGGCTTCTTGGATCGCCGGTCCGGTCGCCTTGTGGGCGATCTCGCCGCACCCTACCATTCCCAATCGGATGATATCTGCTGCCATGTCGGTCTCCTTGGTTTTGCTTTATCTACCTGTCCGCGGACGGCGCAAGCTGCAAGTAGGGCTCAGCTCACCGAATCGAGGAACTCGCGGAACTTTCTTACGTGGAGCCCCAGAACCGCTTCGGAATCGTCGGGGTCGATTACTTCCAGAGAGAAGTAGCCCTTGAAGCCCTCGGCTTTGAGCAGCTCGAACGTGCGCCGGTTGTCCATGTCGTAGCGCTCGTCATCGGCTCGGAAATGGAGGTGCTTTACATGGCCCTCGATAAAGGACCAGGCTTCGTCGACAGATTGTCCCCTCTTCAGATGATGGCCTATGTGCCACAACACACCCAGGTTTTGAGCACCGGCTCGTTCCAGCACCGTGGCGCAGTACTGGCCCAGCATGTTGGTGTGGGTTTCGATCAGCACGGTGACGCCGTGCTGATCGGCAAAGCCGTCGACCGCCGCGTAGGATTCAGCCTCGCAGGCCAGAATGCGCTCCGTCAGTCCCTGATGCTCGTCGTGGGGCGGCTCAGGCACCGGGTCGCCGAAAGTGCGTATGCACGGTGCTCCTATATCGGCCGCGAGCTCGATGTAGGCTTTAAGCGTATCCTGCTGTTTGTCTCGCTCGCTTTTGTCTTCCGTGTTGAACCGTACGCTCGTAGCCACGCAGCTGGCCTCGAGGCCCCCGTCTGCCAGCATCGACCGGCACTCTTTGCGTTTCTCTTTCGTGCTGTCCAGCTCGAGGCCGTGCGCATGGTCCCATTCCGTACGAAACTCTATGCCTTCGTAGCCGTACCGTCTCGCCGTGTCGACGAGCTCGGCCATGGAAAGGCTCGGGCACACAGACGTCATGAATCCGGGTTTCATGTTGAGTTGCTCCTCCTCCGCTTTGCCGGGCGTGATGTCAGGCGGCATCCGCCTGGATCCTCAATATAGCGCGAATCTTACCTCGGGTTCCAGAGCCGGCTGAGGATTCCGCGGGTTCCAATCCCCGAGCTTCGCGGTGCCGCCTAAAATTTATTAAAGTAGGCGCTCATTGACACTGGGTCGCAGAAAATACCGTTAGCCTTTTGGTCGATTATCAAGACGCTGTCCGAATCTCTCGGCATGCCGTAGATCTTGCCGTTGGGCGCCAGGACACCACCGTACCATTTGGTGCCCCCAACCGGAAGGCCGGTAATGGTGCCTGTGTCGGCCGACGCGGTGCCGGTGACACCTTCCGCCGCCCTTGCGTACAGGTACTCCTGCAGCGCCGGCCGGCGTCCCGGCTGGATAATCTCGTCCCGGGTCAGTTCGCACACCGCCGTGGCGGTCGTTGCAGCATCGTCGACCGTCTCCAGCAACTTGAACAAATCCCATGCCCCGTCGAGCGTGCAGACAGACAGTGCCGCTGTTGCGAGCGCAAGCGTCAGGAGGCGGATGGTGTTGTTGAGCCGATGCTTAGAGCTGGGCAACGTGTGACCTCAAGCGAGCCCATAGTAGCATTTCGTGTGAACCCTGGCGAGTATGCGGCCCATTTTCCTCTGTCCGAGCTCCGCGAAGGAGCGGAGGGCTCATTCGGCCGTATTTACTTCCGTTCGGTTCCCGTATATGGTACCGGTTACGTTGTGACGTTTGCGAGCTTCGCGACGACGGAGCCATGAATACGCGAGGGTTTGCCGGTTTGAAAAAGATTCGATCCTTCCTGACTCACATGAGATTGGTGCCTCTATTCATCGCGGCTCACTTCGGCCATCATGTGCTCACGGCGCTGATAGCCCCGCTGTTGCCTATGATCCGGGCCGAATTCCAGCTCAGCTACGGACAAGCAGGCCTCGTGGTGTCGGCCTTTACCCTGTCGTACGGCATCGGGCAGCTTCCCGCCGGATGGCTGGCCGACAGGACAGGACCCAAACTCTTGATTGCTATCAGCATCGCCGGCGTAGCAGCGGCCGGCGTGCTGGTGGGGCTCTCCCAGTCTTTTTTCATGATCATCGTATTCTTGATCGTGATGGGATTGGCCGGGGGCGGCTATCACCCCTCGGCTTCGCCCCTGATATCGGCGTCCGTCGAGCCCAGATACTGGGGCAAAGCGCTGGGGTTGCACGTCATCGGTGGCAGCACGAGCTATTTTCTGGCCCCCCTCATTGGTGTCGGATTGGCCGCAGCCTGGGGCTGGCGGGGGGCTTTCGTGGGGCTGGGGATCCCGGTTTTCGTCTTCGGCATTGTTGTCTTTCTAATGCTCAGGAAGGTAAGGTTGGAGGAGTCTCCGCCGGCGGCCGCGGCAGAGAGCCGCCCGGAGCAGGCATCGCGAAGATTGCTTGTCGGAAGGCTCGTGATATTTCTGATAATGACGATCGTGGCCAGGGTGATCGTGGGATCCATTATCGCGTTTGTGCCCTTGTATATGGTCGATCACTTTCAGGTCGACGAAAAAACAGCGGCCGCGTTTCTGGCCATTATCTATTCCACAGGATTCTGGGCAGCGCCCCTCGGAGGTCACATATCCGACCGCATCGGTACGCTGCGGCTGCTCGTGATACTGGGAGTCCTGACCGGTCCCATGCTTTTCTTTATAAATATCGTGCCCTTTGGACTGGGTTTTGCGGTTTATCTGCTTGTGTTCGGCATGCTGATGTTCATGCGCATGCCCTCTGCGGAAGCCTTTCTGATGACCCACATTCCCGCGCGATTGAGGTCGACCATTATGGGCCTGTACTTCTTCGCGGCCATGGAGGGCAGCGGCATCCTGACTCCCATACTGGGGTCCTTGATAGACAGGTACGGGTTCTACCCGTGTTTTACCGTATCCGGCGCCATCGTAGCGGTTGTGACCATTGCGTGTGCCGTTGCGCTGTTTGTCATGAAGAGAGCCGGTATCGGCGGACCCGTTGATCTCGATAGGGGAGCCACGTCATGAAAAACGACAATTGCCGCGACGCGCTTGTCATGCGTCCGTACCAGCTGATGCACATCGTCGCCAGGATCGGAGCAGGCCGAGGCATAAGCAGCACTGACGACCTCGGGCATGCGAGGTTGAGCGAGATACTCGCTGCGGTACGCCGAGCGCCGAATACTCCCGTGACGCTGATCTGCAACACGTCGAGCCCGTACTACTATCAGAACCCGGGTCCGGGCGAGGACACCTCCGATGGAAGGCTGTTCAACCTGCGCCGCGACCTCAAGATCCTGCAGATGCTGGGGTTGGTTCCCGGCGACACCCGGCCGGCGCTGGAGCTCTTCACCCGCCTTTTCGAGAATGTTCCTACGGCCCGCGATATCCTGTGGTTCGACGAGCAAACCTCTTCCGCCTGGAAGGGCGAGCCCAGGGAATCGTGCCGATATGACGAAGGCCACCGGATGGGTCTGCAGGCGGTCATTCCCGGGAGGCCGGTGGAAGAAAAAAAAGCCGCCAAGCAGGAGTCGGTAGAGGCTCTGCGGAAAGCCGGGGTGCTTGGAATACGCCCCCACCACCTGATGTGCATGGCCTGCTATTATCGTGGACCGGACGATCTCTCTCCCATCGCGGAGGACAACATCTTCGAGGTCATCGACCTGATGCAAAAGAATCCGCAGGTCGCGGTGGAGCTCGTTGAAGGGCCGTGCATGGTATGCCCTCCCTGCCATGCCTACGACCCGGAGCTGAACAAGTGCATCGGCGACGTGGGCATCGGGTTGCGTGACGAGCTCAAGGACCTCTACGTGCTGCAGCGGCTGGGCCTTTCGTATGGCGACGTACGCCCCGCTGAGCAGCTCTACCAGGCGCTCTTCGACAGGATTAGCGCGACTCCCGAGATCTGCGGCTTCGGGCAGACAGGCTTCAAGGCCCGTGAGTGGAGGCCCTGCGGCGGCGACGGCGGTAAGGTCAGTTACGTGGCTTCGAGGCTGTCCGGCATGGGCATCGTGCCGCCGCGGGATCGATGACGCGGTCGGCCTTCAGGTTCTGGTGGGCATTGCCGCTTTCTGCGAATTGTGCCACAGTCCGGACATGGCCGACGGAATTACTTACATCGACGTCTTTGTCGAGGGCACGGAGGGCTATCACACCTTTCGCATACCGGCAATCGTGACGACGTCGAAGGGTACGGTGTTGGCGTTTTGCGAGGGAAGGGTCGGCCGGCACGACCACTCCGAAAACGACATTCTCCTGAAGCGCAGCGGGGACGGAGGCCGGAGCTGGGCATCGGTGCAGGTCATAGCCTCCGACGGTAGAAACAGCCTGAACAATCCCCAGGTTGTGGCCCTTCGGGATAGCGGGCGGCTTATACTCATGTATCAACGCTACCCCTATGGCTACCATTCGCGGGACATAGCGCAGTGGTATCGGCCGGAAGGTCTGAAAAGCGCCTCCCCCGGGTATGACGGTGAGCGGGTGTGCCGCAGTTATTTGTGTACCAGCGACGACGATGGGCGCAGCTGGTCGGAACCGCGTGAGGTCACCCGGGAGGTGAAGTATGCCGATGCAGCCAGCCTGGCCTCCGGTCCCGGTGTGGGCATAGAGCTCCGCCACGGTCCGCATGCCGGGCGTCTGCTGATGCCCTTCAACCAGAGGCGCGCCGGCCGTTCGGCGTCGGATGTCTACGCCGCTTACAGTGACGATGGGGGGGGAAGCTGGCGGCGCGGTGCCCTGGCTCCAGGGAGCTCCAGCGGCAGCGCCAACGAGGTTCAGCTCGTCGAGTTGGCCGACGGGTCCGTCCTGTTGAACGCCCGCAGCTGGGAGGGGATCAAGCAGCGCAAGGCCGCGGTCAGCAACGACGGGGGTCGGAGCTGGAGCCCTCTCCAGGATGTGCCGGCTCTGGTCGAGCCTGAGTGCATGGGCAGCATAATCCGCATCGGCGATGCGCGTGATGCGAGCCGGACCCTGCTCTTCTCCAATCCCGTCTCTTCCAGTGATCGTATCAATGGGTCGGTGCGCATCAGCCGCGATGACGGCGCCACGTGGGGCGCGCCAATAACGATCTGCGCCGGACGTTTCGCCTATTCCTGCCTTACCGTGCTTCCGGACGATCGTGTCGGATGTCTCTACGAGACGGGCCGCACAGATACCTACGAGCGGATCGTGCTGGCTCGCTTCCCGTTGGCGTGGATTGATGGTTCATGAGCATGAGCATGAGCTGGACGTGGACCGGTGTTTTTCGAGGTGAAAGTTGAATAAGGAAAGCCACAACAAAAAGGCCCTGGCCGTTACGGCGATAACAAATTTTGCCCTCGCCGGGGAAGTCTTCTTTTTTGCGGGTATGCTCGTTGGCAGGATTTCCCATTTCGTGTCCGCCGGCGGGTACTGGACCGCCGTGCTTTTTTTTCTTGGGGCGGGTGCTTTTGCCGGCGGAGTCGATCACGGGTTTCTGGAGCCCCACGGCGACACGCCCCTAAGGGTGTTCATGAAGCGGCTCACCTGGGTAACGATCGGGCTGCTGACGTTTTTCGCAGCCCTTACGCTTGGCAGCCGCTTTTTTTCCGGTTCCGCAGCCACGATAGTCTATGTCATCGCATTCGTGCAATTAATCGCGTTTTGCGTGCTTGTTTTTGCTGTGGACAGCTTCCTGGTAGTCCTTCTCAACAACGCTCCCGTTATGCTGCTCCTGCTCGTGCTCAATTTTGCCGGGCTCCAGGACGGCCGCGGGTCCTGGGAAATGATCGTGGGATTGCTGCTTAGCTTTGCCGCTTCCGGACTGCAGGCCCTCGGTGTGGATATCCTGCATCCTCTGGACAGAGACGGTCTCTATCATATCGTACTGATGGCGGCCGTGCCGTTTCTCTATCTCGGCGGTCTTTATCTCGTGTAACGCCTGGTCCGGCGGGTTGCGGCCAGGCTGAGAGAATGAATCGCGTGGGTCAGAGCAGCCCGTCGCCGCGCAGGCGTGCAACGATTTCCGATGTGGACTTGCCGCGGTCCATGGTGTAGATGTGGATGCCGGGCACCTCTGATTGAAGCAGCTCACGGCACTGCCTGACCGCGAAGTCGATGCCGAAGTTCAGTACGCCGGCCTTGTCGTCCTCGGCAAAAACGGCCAGGCCGCCGCGGAGCTCGTCGGTAATTGCGGCGCCGCAGAGGTTGGCCAGGCTCTGCATCATCTTGACGGTGTAGACGGGCATGACGCCGGGCAGGATGGGAACGTCGATCCCGATTGTCTGGCAGCGGTCGCGAAAATCGAAGAAGTAACGGTTGTCATAGAAATAATTCGCTATGATGAATTGCGCGCCTTGCTCCACCTTCAGTTTCAGAAACTCAAGGTCCCGTTCTTTGCTGTCGGCTTCGATGTGGCCTTCCGGGTATCCCGCCGCTCCCAGGCAAACATCGAAGCGGGATTGTATGAAGGGGATGAAATCCGAGGCGTGCGCAAAGCTGTCACGATGGGGCTGGAAACCCTCCAGCTCGCGGGGAGGGTCACCGCGCACGGCCAGTATGTTTCGCACTCCTATCGCTTTGTAATCGTTCAGGACGTCGGCCAGGTCATCGGGGCTCATCCCGTAACAGGCCACATATGCCAGAACATTCAGTTTCTTTTCGTTCGCGAGCTTGTCGATCAGCTCGCTGGAGCCTTTTCTCGTGGACCCTCCTGCCCCGAAAGTTACCGACACGAAGTCCGGCCCCAGATCGGCCAGTCTGTCTATCGCTTTTTCCAGGTTTACAGCGCTCTTCGGAGTCCGGGCCGGGAACAGCTCGAACGAAACACTCGGTTTTTGTTTGGATTTCCAGATGTCCAGGATTTTCATGACGTTACCACCTTGAATGAGCTTCGACCCCCAGGCGAATGGCCGCCGCCAGTATAGCTCTTTTGCCCGGGTTCCAGAAGCCCGCGCGCCGAGCGACCCTCAATATATGCTTGGTGCGCATCCTTTAATGCACCAGTATTTTCGAACCCAAGTCAGGCTCTAGGGGGAGGAAACGCGACGAGCTGCGTAGTCAGCCGGTAACGGGCTCTCATCTGAATCTTTGAACGGGCGGATTATCAACCTTTCTGTTTCGATAATTGGCCTTGAATCAACATGCTTGTCCATTTATGTAGACCATCTTACCATTCTCCACAATTTTCAAGTGCGGATAACGACAAGAGAGTTGACTTGCGAGGCCGGCCTTCAACACTTGGATCAGCCCCTTCACTCTGCTGGCGCCCAACTCCGCGGCGTCAAGTCGAGCGTGTTAGCCGGCCCATGGCCGGCTTGTTGATCAGATCCGATAGAGGAGGGACGAATGGTTGCTGGATTGGTTGCGGTTCACAGAAACTCCCGAAGGGCAGCAATGAACCCCTCTGGATTGTCCAGGGGTGCTGTATGACCAGCTTCTGGTACCTGCACTAACCGGCAGTCGGGGATCTCGCGCGTCATCCGTTACATCGTCTCAGGCGTTATGTGATCTGTCTTGGCTCCGCACATCAGCAACGTCGGGCACGTGATCTTGGGCAGCAGCGCCCACTGAGCCTCAGCGTCCATCTTTATGCGCGCAAACACACCCGGAACACGAAACGCGACATCAAAGCGGAGTATCCACTTTCCGTCGGATCGTTGCCGGATGCTGTGCATCACATAGTGCCGCCATTCTGCATCCGAAGGTCTCGGATTTTCTCTTCGTTGTCTCTGAAAGAGCTCATCAGGATCATCGAACACGTCCCTTTCTTGCACGGCGTGCTGCACCCGTTTAACGAAGGCCGGTGTGAATTCAGGTCCTGTGTCTACGATCACCAGCCGCTCGACCATCTGGGGATGTTGCGCAGCGAACGCGTAGGAGTTAAAACCGCCCATAGAATGACCCACCAATATGACAGGGGCGAGGTCCCGCACGAACGCGGATAGGTCGTCCACCATCGACTGCCATCCGTATTCGCCGGCCCAGTCGTTTGAAGCTTTCCGGAGGGCCTCATCAATGTATCAGTTTGAAAGACGTCGCTGACGTTGCCCGTCAAGTCTGAGTTGTCTGTTGAACCTGCCCGTTCCCATCGCTCGTATACAAATCCGGCAGAGTGATGACTTGAGTGCTTCAATCAACCCGTTAGGTTCAGGCTCGAGATGAACTCATCCTCGTCTATCGGGAGCTTCTCACCGAGACGGAACTCGACAATCCCCTCCTGAGGGAACCCCAAGCTGTGCCGTCTTGCATGGACAAGCGCCGCCTCATCAGAAAGGAAAGATACCAGAAATAGGCTCTACCTTTTCTCCAGAGTAGCTGCAGCTCCTTCGACTACCGCTCTGTCAGCTTCTTCCCGAATATCGTCACGACCGTTTGCCATCGCATTGACCTCCCTACATCACAGCCGAAGCTTAAAACATATGGACTCACACTTCACACAGATTGCCCCCGGCTTCTGCATCTGAGACTCAGCACGCAGCTCAGCGCATCCGTTCTATCGTGTGCAAGTCCATCCACATTGTCACGTTGTCGATATATCTACGGATTTTTTCTGGCGGCCGGCAAAGCTCGGCAGTGCGGTTTGACCACATCTGCTGCAGTGCCTTGTTCGATTGCCTTATACTCTCAGCCGCGCTTTCCAACTTGGACCGCGGAGGCTTTGTAAAGTAGTCATCTGGAAGGGTCAGGCCAAATCCGCCCCCCTTAAATCGAGGGAAGACATGAAGATGAACATGAAATACATCCTGCATAGCGGCCTTACCGTCAGCGAGAAAAAGATTGACCCCTTTACACTTGAGCCCAGACTTGCGGAGAACTTCAGCCATTTTCTGCGCGACGCGAAACATCTGAGCACCGATCTCTGGATCAAGATCAGCAAGATAGGCGGCATGCGTGTTGGGCACAATTAGCAATTGCCCATCTTTCCCCCTTTAGCAATCGAACGATAGGCATGAGCTGCGCGGCGTTTTTTTAGCGTCTTGGCCATGGAAGAACCAAAACAATCTCCGCGTCTGCTCCATGCGGTGTTGGGCGGCCCTAGCTTCAAAGGAGAAGCACTTTGCATATCTGATTTTCAGCTTTTTCTAAGCTTTTTTTGCCGTTGAGTCACCTTACTTAATATCAGAGTATACAGCTCGTTCTCCTGGATTTCTTGTGCACGCGATAGCGAAAGGTTCGATACTTCATCTATTGCTGGCCGCACAACGTTCCAATAACCTGCCCGGCGTCCGAGCGCAACGAAGAACCGGCACGCGTTCTGCGCAATCAAAAACCGTGACAGTAGACGGGTCGAGTTCATTGGGTTGTTATGTGGCTGCATTCTTTACAATGCTCCACATCTCCTTATATAACGCTTTTCGAAAAAACAAGAAAATTCCCAATTGTAGCTGTGTCGGGAATACCCTTGGGAATCAGTCCTGCGTCTGAGGGATAGAGAGCGTCAATATAGACCTCGTTTATCTGTTTAAGCATTTTGCTATCTATCTCGATGTCGGTTTCGTTCTTCACGATATTGAATAGCCTGATCAGATCATGAATACGCGGCACTGTCTTATCGAATGATTCGATTGCGCCTTTAAGTATTTTCTCTACAGCTTGTTGACAATGAAACGCGGCAGTTTGTGTTAGGTGATTTTTTTCATTCAGCACTTCTGCGGATTCTATATCTATTTTGGCAAATTGAAACCATTGTTCAATTCGCTTTTTCATACAGTGTTTTTCCTGTTTTGTGTATTTCTTGGCAGAACGAGTTATTGATCTTCTTGAATTCCTCATATTCGGGAATCGTATACACAATGAGATCAATCGGTACTCTCTTATTTAGCTTCGTTAAGCAAGTGTGAACCCTGACTTTTTGTTCTAGTTTTTCTTCGTACGTTGTAGGTACTGAATCTTCATCTAGAACAACAAGAAAATCTAGATCGCTGTCTTCATCCGTTTGGTTGTAGGCAGTAGATCCGAACA
>SDBV01007591.1_pt1 | contig 14800 bp, 19 predicted proteins | sample 2277081 | NCBI WGS metagenome assembly SDBV01 (sample SAMN10402039, study PRJNA504765) | marine sediment metagenome | isolation source: marine sediment core GS10_PC15, 223 cmbsf | place: Arctic Ocean: Southern Knipovich Ridge | collected 2010
TGCAGCCCCTCGACGAACGCCCGGACGTCGGCCGGCCGCCACCGGTTCCCCTTGCCGACCTTGCACGCGACGAGCTTCCCGATCCGGTGCAGGTGGTCGACTGCGCCTTCGTCGACCGCCAACAGCACCCCGACTTGCTCACGGGTCAGCAGCAACCGTTCCATCAGCTCGGCCGTCCGCGTCGTGCCGTTCGGCGGTTGTTGCTCGGTCGCCTCGGTCATCAAAACGGCACCCCGTCGTCCGTCGGCGCGTCCGATTGCGGCGCTACATCACTAACGGCCGCGGGCACCCCTGGCAAATTGCCACACTTGCCACATTGCAACACGTCGGCCTTGGCGCTATCAAAAAGGTCGTTTTCGGGCTGTGGCAACGGTGGCAGTTTCGTGAGCGGAACCGCGAAGCGCTGACACAACTGCCGCCCGCGCTCAAGTGTGAGCTGATAAAATGTTCCGCTTCGGTCCCGAACTCGCGTCAGCTCCAGATCGCCTTTGAGCACCGGGCCGATCTTGTGAGGCGTCAGCGCCCTATGCAGCTTCTCGACCGGAATACCCAACGCCTCGGCCTCAAGCTCGTTCAGGTCTTTGGCCACGGCACCCGGTCGGACGGTGCCGCCGGATGCCAGCACGACATCGAACACCTTGCCCGCCAGCGAGTCGGCCCGGTCCTCTGCGATGGTTTGCTGCTGGTTTCTGAGCGCCCGGACGATGCGGTCCCGACCGGGATTTCCGGCCACGGCGAAAAGCGCCGCGCCGATTTGGTTCAGTCTGTCCTCAAGCTCTGGATCTGCCTGCGCCGGATCAACGGAGATCTTCCCCAAGTTGGCACAACGCCAGGCGAGTAGCTGATTACGAAGAGTCAGGGCCTCGGAATAGAATTCGACCTTCGGAAGGTTGATCGGGACGTCGTCCCGTGTTCGCTGCTTCATCCGGATCGAAATCGTCCTAGATTCGGATGCGTCATCGCCGAGGGTGCCGCGTAGTACGAGGATCTTCGGGCCGAAGACGTAGTAGGGGACCGGCGTGTTGCTCTCGCCTTCGCAGAGTAGCATCGGCCGGCCGCATTCGAAGCCCTGGTTCAAGATTTTGGTGACAATGCTTGTCAGTTCCGTGTCCTTGCCCGCGTCGAACTCGTCGCAAACTAAAGTCCCACGGTATATATCCAATATCCGGCGTAGGGCCGCTGCGGTGGAACCGCCGCCGGCAATCATTGGCCGACGACAAAGCACGCCCACCGTGAGCAAGGCGCGCGACTTGCCCCGGCCAATGTCGGACGTGCGAAAACACAAGTAGGGCAACTCGCTGAATCCGTCATAGATCCAGGTCATCAAGACGTACTCAACACACAACTTTTCGGTGTCTTCGCTCAACTCAACGTAGCGATGTACGAAGCCTTGGATCTCGTCGCGCACGTGATCTTCATCAAGGCCGGCCTCATCGAATTGCGTAGGCACATAGACGCTTCCGTCGGTGGGCCAACCGGGGGCCACGATTCCGCGCCAAGCCTTCGGTGGACACAACACGCCGCTTGGTGTCCTTGCTTGGTCTGCGCGGGTGACAGCGTGTGTCTCCCTGTCGAAAATGCTGAAGTCCGGCTTACCCTCCCTTTCGTTCCATGTCAGCTCGATAATCAGGTCATCGTCGACATAGCTCGCCGCCTCGGAGGCCTCGGAGCCATCATCATCAGCCGAATGTAGCTTTTCAATCTCAGGCAACGCCTGTAGTTCGACCTTTTCCAATGCGCGAGAGACCTCCGCGGTGGTAAGCAACCGCCCGTTTCTCAGTTGATCATTGCCAGCCCAGCTCTTCGCGACTTCTCCGCGCCGTTTCGAGTTCCCGGGCTTATACCGCTCCAGGGCAACTCGCTTGTCGTCGCTTAGTGCTATGAAGTTGACAGTACCGCAACGGTCCGCAAGCTCGAAGCCAATTTGAAACGGCAATTCACGCTCTGCCACGGTGTCGCCTCCCTGCTAGATGCCGCGGGATGTGATGGACGAGCGAGCTGTCGGCACCCGCCTGTTCCTTCACTGTTTGCAGCGCACCCTGAAACCGCTTTCTGAGAACCACGTCATACTCGTCGCCGGTCCCGGATATCGCGCCGACGTAAGCCTTGTAGTGGTGCTTTGCATCCTCGCGCCGCTGATGCAGCTCCTTTACCCCGCAGAGAAGACTTTCGCAGTCCGTGTTCAGCCCGTCGGCGCCGAACACCACGACGTCAAGAATGTCCGTCGCGTTCGTGCAGATCAGGTCGTCGCCCGGTTCATTCCAGAGGCCGGCGTCGTCGGCCAGAGCGGCCGCCTCGTCCGGGTCAGGTTCGCGGGTGAGATCCGCGACGGTGACCAAGTACGCGAAGAGAAAACGGCACAGCGCGTCGCCGAACATACGGCCGCAAACGCCTTGACTGTGGGCTCCGTCATGCAATGCCACGGGGTCCAGCCAACCCGCCGCGATCGCTTGCCGTTCTAAACTGTAGGTGCGATCAAGGCACCGGTCCGCGGCTAGGTCGATGGTGTCACTCGCTACTTCGTGCCAGTCTTCGTTCACGCTGCATCCTCCCTGATGCCAACGGCCGACGCCTCCTGTGCGACGGTCCTGGCAGACTGATATAGAAACTTCTCCACGAACCTACCCGCGGCGACGTGTGATCCGGCAAGCCAGATCGGCAGACCGTATTGTGCGGTCCACGCTGCTAAACTGCCGAGCACGCACGACGGCCTGATCTTCGATTGCCACTCTCCAAGCTCAAGGGTCGCCGCGTCGGCCTCGACTACCAGCAGCCGAAACCGGTAAGCGCGAAGGCGCTGCAGTTCCCTCTTGAAGCGATCGCGGGCGGTGCCGATGCAGGAAAGAAGATCATCGAGCGACTTGCGTTCGACCGTTACCAGGTGCTCAAGCCCTGAGATCGAGTAGTCACCGGTGTCGAGCGTGCCGGGCTTGCTGGGCAAGTTCTCGAATTCGAGCGGCGCCTGTTCGCGGGTATCAATCAGGATGGTTGGACTGAGTTCGGTCATGCGCTGTCGTCGTCCGCTTCTTGAAACTCCTCACTAACGATGTCCGCAATCGCATCATCCCAACTTAGTTCTGGATCGTCCTTGAGGCGGGCTTCGATCTCTTGTGACAGGTCAACCGGGATCTCGACGGCCGCCGCGGTCACTCGTGCCTTGTGGGCGGCTGCGGTAATAGACTTCTCTATTTGCACCACTTCCACGGCCCGTTGAAACGCGCCCGCCGGCGTGTCCTCGCCTGGAATCACCTTGCGAACGCCGTGCTCCTCGAGCTTGGATTCTAGCCAGGCGACCAGCTCCTCGCTGCCGAAGGCGTTCAGCTCAACTCGCTCGCTTTGAAGAAACTCGATCTCCTCGTCTGTTACTCCGTACCGGCGCAGATCTAGAGTCCTGGACCGACAATGACTCTCGGACTCCAGGCCCTGCTCCTGCACATCCTTGAGGCGCAGTCCGAGGTCAATGACGTCAAAGGTGCCGGAGAACTGGAATCGATCATTGCTTAGCTGAAGCGATCCGAGAATCTTGAATCCGTCGGGGTCGAAGTCGTGCAAGACAAGAAGCGGAATATTGTGTTGGCAGCACAGATCGTCCACGAGTTGTCGGCTAGCGATATTGGACACGCCCTTTGTGGACATGATCGCCAGGTCGAAGCGCTCGGCGAGCTTTACTTCTTCAAACAGAGGAAGGAATCCTTCCTTCTCTATGAACAGAACGGCTCCGAATCGGTCCCGCGGCCCAAGCGTGGGATACTGCGCCTGATCTACCCGTGGGCTCGGAGACGTTACCGTATGGGCGCCTGAACCTAGCAACGGATGGTTTCTTACCCACGCGTTAAAGGGTTCTTCGTGTTTATCACGCCGCTGAGCATTTGGCATTCATTCGCTCCTTCTCACCGGCCAATCGCGTTCGTGCGTCCTCTGAGTATTCTTTATCGATCTCGAAGCAGACGCATTGCCTCGACGTCCGAAGTGCCGCAATCGCCGTAGTGCCACCACCTGCGAAACAGTCGACCACAAGCCCTCCTTCCGGACAAAGGTGCCGAACGAAGTGCTCAGCCTCTCCGACCGCCTGCTGCCACGGATGCGTGTCCTTTTCCTTCGCGGCGCCGACGATGTCCGGCATCCAATTCCACCACCGTTTCAGCGGCGGCTTGTAGAATCCGAAGATTGGCTTCCAGCCGTTGCGGACCTTGAAGTTGTGTATCCGTTGGTCACCGCCCATGTGTCGGATGGCAAACGTCCAACCGTAGGTGAGACGCTCGCCGAGTAACTGGATAACTTCCGGCACGAAAGTCTGCCCAGAATATGCCAGGCACCAGCCACCTGGGCGCAGCACGCGAGCGGCGAAGGCGCTCAGGTCGCCGTAGTCCGGCAAGTGCTTCTTTTCGTACGGTGGATCGGTAAATATCAGGTCCACCGAATCGTTCTTGATGATCTTGCCGAGGTCTCTGAAATCGCCGTGGTGGATGCCTAGCGTATCCTTGCCGAGCTTGACGATGGCGGCCTCGCGTTCGGCCTTTTCAGCCTGTTGCTTCCTTTCCTTCGTAACGATGCCGGATACACGCTGCTGAGTGACACCGTAGTCGGCCGCTACTTGCTTTTGTGTCTCTCCGGCCTCAACGCGGTCGGTGATCTTGGCCTTTTCCTTCGCGGGGACTTTGACACGAGCATCGGGAGTACAAGCATCTTGCACGTGCAAGTTTGTTGTATCCATCCAGCGGCTTACGGTTGCCTCTGAGACGCCGAGTGTCGCGCCGACTGTCTTGTTTGTGTATTTCTTGGCGTCCTGCTCACGTAGTTCCTTGGCGATGACCTTCATTGCCTTGAGTAGTTTCTTGCGTTGCTCAATCGAGAGGTTGCGTCTGGCGTGGTTCGTTCGGTACACGAACGCCTTCTTTTCGGCTTCGCTCAGGCCGCTGAGCGTTGCCGTCTTGGCCGTCTTGTCTATCGCGTACCGATGATGGCCGTCGAGAATATTCCCGTCTTCGTCGATGACAATCGGGTCACGAACGCCGTTGGCTTTGATGTCGGCCTTGAGTGCCTCTTGCTCGGCCGTGCTTAGCGGCGGTAGCAAGTCTGCAAATGGTGTCTTCAGCTTCGCCATCCGTGGCTCCCGTTACATTCCAGGCAGATCATCCATCGTCCGTCCCTGCTCTTTTCCCGGCGGCGTCAGCCCGCGATTGACGAACTTCCGTAGCCGCGTCAGCGCCCGCGGACAGAGATCCACTATGTCCAGTTGGATTTGAACGTCCGTCGCTTTTCCGGCGGATGTGGTCGAGGAATTCGAACCTGATCGGCTCTGTAGTACGCTCCCACAGCGACCACAACGTGCCGAGGGACGGTGTTGGTTCCCTCTTGGACTCGTCGAAGAGCAGAGACTGGGTCATTCAGCAGCCCTCCGACGAACGAGTCCTGCACACAGCATGGGTGAGAACGAAGCGTCCGCAGCGGAAGCGCGGTTGATGATGGCCATTGTCATGTGAGTACCTCCTCTGCGCGCCGGCGGACCAATTCGGCTGCGAGCCAACCATAGTGACCTGCAAGATCTGAGAGACCACAATTCACCGCCCGTCGCTGCCTGGAACGGAAAAGAACCGCCAAGTCGATATCCTGGGAATCCCGGAGCGGCCGCATCTGATGGGCAAGGCGCGGAGGGACGAAACCTTGCCGATGACGTGGGCGTGGCCTAGAATCAGAGTGATTCGTTTCGCCGCCGGCGTCCGCCCCGCCACAGGCCCGCCGGCCTTTTTTGTTTGGCATCATCCTGATCCCCCGCTTTGCCTCTCTTCGAAGGAGTTACGATTAGGGCATCCGGAGCGAATCCACTCATCGATCTCAGACGCTCGAAAACGCAATTCGCCGTTGAGCCGGATTGGCGCCGGCGTCTGCTCGGACTCGATCATCCGAGTGATCGTTGCCTCGTCGACGCGGCACAGTCTTGCAACCTCGGCAAGTCGTAGTAACGATTCGATGACCGGCATTGTCGTGACCTCCAAAACGAGAAACACGCCCCCCGTGGAGAGACGAAAACGCAGCCGGTGGACATCGCCAGCACGATTTGGGTGGCTAAGTCGTTACGTGGCAAGGGTTTACGGAACCGCGGCGCATTCGCTTGGCGCAATGCGCTCCATCGCGCAATGCGCTTCGTACCGCCGAATCACGAATTGGTGGAGTCTGGGACTTCGAGAGTGGTCAGTTCCTCGGACGAGAAGGCCTCAAGCGGCTCAAACGTGGGGGGATCGGCGACGGGCTCCCGTTCGTTCTTTCCGGAGCTGGTTGGAAGCTTGCCAGGATGCTTCTCCTTCTCTTCCCTCAGCCACTGCTGGACCGTGCGCAGTCCGACGTCGATCTTCTTTTTCTTCGCCGCATTCCACGCTTTAACGCCAGTACCGCCGTGTTTCCAGTAGTAGTCGACAACCCACGTGCGATTTGCCTTAGAGAGGACCTGCTGGTCTGATTTCGAGAGACGCTGCGTTGTCTTCCGATTTGCTGGCTGCATCCCCGCGCCCTCGCCCGGCGGTTCCCCCTTTGGCGTCGCCGGACGTACCATTGCGAATAAGTCCCCCTCAAGTTGCTCAAAGGTAACCGGTACGGTTAGATCCAGGGAACCGAGCCCTGCATCATCCGGCCAAGGCAGGGTCTCCGTAACCTGTGGCATTGTCCCGTTGCCCAGCCCCACGCCCCCGGAAAGAGCCCCATCAGCCAGTCCCGGCACCACTGCTTCGGCCGGGTTCGGAAGACCTGACTCCTCCGCTTGATGAGGGAATTGTTGCCACAGCTCTTGCAGCAGTTCCTCGGTGCGCCCGCTTTCGTCCAGCCGGGCCAGCGCACTTGTCAGCTTGTCACTGCAGGGCAAGTCGTCGAGGCACGCGAAATACGCCAGCGTGGTCAGGCATGCTTCGTTGCATGGGGTTCCCCTCAGGTCTTGCTTCAATACCCATTGAACCAAGTAGTGCCAGATGGCCGGATTAAGGTCGCCTACACGTTGCTCCCATTCAGACAGGACTTCCTCTCCCGCCCTGGATACGTGGAACTTGATCGGATAGTACAACTGCTGCTGCTCCAACCCCGTGAAGTCGGGATTTAGCATACCCCGATCAACGCAAATCCCTACGAGGCCTACCACTTGCCCCTCGGCAACCAGCTTGAGCATGCGATCTTGCTCAGCACGTACCTGTTCCACCCTTTGCATGAACCCTGGAGGTGGCTCGTCGGATGGATCGGAGAGACGCACTCCCCAGGGATCTGGGCTATTGAGCCAGAGAACTCGGCCGGGGTATTCAGGGAGCGTGATAGGGCGGGGCGTAGAAGCATCGTCAAGGGCGTGGACGGCAGCACGTTGAACGGCCATGTTCCAGAATCGTGTCCGCCACTGACAGCGATACGTGTATACCTGGGCAACCAGGTCTACGAGAGAAATGCGTTTCTTGCCCATACTGCGGCATCCTCACAACCGGGTCGCCGCCCCGGCCCTGCGCCGGATGCCGCCGGAACGCAGGACCGGGAAAGCGCTCGCTAGGTGTACCGCCTAGCGTCCCGGTTCACAGATTGTCGCCGATCCCGTTGGATCAGCAAGACGGAGTTAGCCCCCACCGTGTCCGCCCGCGTCCAACACGGCCAGCGTACACGGCCTGCAAAGTACCTTGTGCAGATCCGCTTCGGTGAACGTGCCTTCCCACAGCTCCAGCAGCCCCGCGCGGTCAAGCGTCGAGTGTCCCGCGTCGTCAATCATCCGATCGACTTCACTGTCGGCAAGTCCGCACGCGATGCACAATCGGTGAGCCCGTTCAACCGGCGTCTCCCAAGGTCGCACATTCCGCAGCCACAGACCAGCTAGGAATGCCGAGGGGATCAAAGTAACGGCAGCGAAGACGCTGATGGGTTTCGTGCGTCGCATGGTTCAACCCTCAAAAGCCCCGACTGTAAGTGTGCTTCACGAACACGGGAAGATAAGCCTCAAGGACATCGGTCGGGGTAGCTCTTAGCAACGCCAGCGCTTCATCGAGCATGACTTCGCGGCTCTTCACGGGACCCGGAAACGGTATGATCGCAAGCCTCACGGCGCGCGCCGTTTTGGTTTTCTTGGCCATCGTTCAACCCTCTCAAAGCCCCGCCCAGCGTGGCCCCGTCCGTAGGACCACGCCGGCGGGGTCGTCCTTGCTTGTTAGCGATCCGTCATCCCGTCGACGATCAATGCGATAGCGTCGAGGTCGTCAGTGCCCAGGTCGGAAGAATACAGACGGTGAGTCGTCCGGCCGATGGTCGCGTAGCGTTTGTCTTCGAGATCCCCCTGGTCGTCGTCATCATCCGCGTCGGCTTCCACCCGCTGCGGTGCATCCTCCGCACGTAACTGCCTCTCGATCAGGGGGATCAGCACGTCGAGATCCTCTTGCGGTGCTCCTTTGAGCAGCTCGACACACTCGGCCAGCTTTGCCGCGTGGTCCCCGTCCAGCTCCACTGCCCGGTCATCATCCGCCGTGACCGGTTCGGCGTCCTTCGTTGCTGTCGTCATGGGACTACCTCCGAACGTCCACCCGGCGCAGCCCGGACGCACTACGCTGTGAACACCACCACCGTTAGGCGAGGTTACGTAGCACGCCCGGGAAGCCCGGATGGTATTCTGTTTGGAGTTCGAGTAATGGTGTTCACGCTGGCATTGTCGCCGACCTGTCGTCCGGGTCAACCCCCCAAAAACGCCCCCAGGGCCGCTGTAGGCATCCCGGGCATGGAATCGGGCCAGCCGATGCGTGCAGGCACGTGGCGCGGCCTTCCCGAGTGAAATTCCCCGTCGTGACAGAGATCCGCGCGGCGTTCGTATTACCCTGCGAACGACGACGACGGGTCGTCAAGAACTGAGCGACGAACGAAAGGGAGAACAGAAATGCACGAGGTACTCGCAGCGATCATCGAACTCTTTAATGTTGATGGTGCGGTGAATTCCCTGATTCGGGTCTTCCTGCCGTGAGCGGCCGAGACGCCACAGTCTCCATCCTGGAAACATTCCCGTGAGAAGCCCGGCCCTGTGATGGGTGTCGGGCTTCTTTCGTATTTCGTTAGCCCCTGAAAACTCGACCCTTCAACGCCCCGCACCTCTTCACGCACCACGTAGAAGAACGCCCGTACAGCCCCCAGAACGCTTTCCGGGGTGTCCAAGCACCGCCCACCGGCGTGCAGCTCGCTGGCGCCTACGAAGGCCGCCTCAGACTGCGTTTTCTCTCTGAGCCGTGACAGATTCCCGACGGGGCATCGTATGGACCTATGCTTCCGTAGCGAACTGAGCCCGGGGCGGTGTTATGGTAACTCTGAGTTGTCCGGCTCAACCAGACGCCCCGGGCTTTTCTTGCGCCTTCCTCCGCTCGGTCCCTTTTTCTACTTCAAGAACGTTCGTGGTCGGCCGATAACCCGGGGTCAGGTGTTCCGCAGGGTGCGGAGCACGGATCATTCCGGTGGGTACGATTCAGGAGAACAAACTAATGACGACGAACACGACACAGCCGACAGCGATACAGTTCGGCACGGAAGGCCGCGCGGGTACGGTCGTTCCCTTTGACCAGATCAACGAGCCAGGCTGCTACGTCTGCAACTGGAGCGGCCACCTGTGCCGCATTCCGGAGGACGCCATCGCCGCCGGCCGGTCGCCTTTATTGAACATCGTGGGCCAAAACCCGCTGTTCGTCACGAAGATCAGCGCCAATCCGTTCGTCCCGGTAACGAAGGCACGGTTGTTGGCGGCGAACTGCGACCTCAACGTCAGCTTCTGACCGCTCGCTGCAAAAGCCGATTCCACTACTCGTCCGTCCCAGCTTGCGAGAGAAGCTCCGGAGTAGCACGGTTTCTGGGGTGTAGGGACCTTGCAGACTCTCTCCCGCGCTGCCGACCCTGAAATCCGAAACCCTTGCATGGGGTCAGGCTTAGATGTGATGACGCCGGGAGCGGCCGGAAGGGCGTAAATCCCCCTTACCTAAAGGAGGTCCGACCGCCCCCGACAACGCATAGCCTAAACGGCCGCGGAGAGATGTCACGCCTGGCTCTTGCCGGCCTCATCACGCCTTGCAGTCAGGGCGTGCCTGAATGTGACACAGGTCCCGTCACGTCCACGTGGTCGTGCTGCTGGATGGGTGCTACAATCCGCCTTATGGAACGAATTCCTGACGGGCCTGCAGTCACGTTTTACGGTTGGAGTTGGATGCCATGAAGATTAGACCGAATCTGGGCAAGACCGCGCGGATCATCTACATTTCAATTGGCGTGGTGCTGGTAGCTGGTTCGTTCGCGATGGCGTTTGAAGGTTGGGAACGATTGATTCTGCCTGTTGTAGGTTGCGGCTCGATCGCAACCGGCGCCTGCGGTTGGTGAGCCACCTGTGCTGTGCTCGGTCTGGGCACAAAGTAATAGCCTCCCGACGCATACACCCGATTGCTGTGGCGGTGAAAGCGGGTTTTTCTACCTTGGCCCGCGCGTACAGCCCTCAGACGGCCTTCGCGTAGCCGTGCTCTCAGACGGGTCCTACAATCCTTCGGTGAGAGTGCCGCGCGTCACTTTGCGGCCATCCTTTTTCCACTCCGGTTGGCTTGCTGGTGACGCGACTCTTTCTCCCCCCGCGCTGCCGACCTGCCAATCCGGCCCGAACGACATCGGTAGCGCGGGTTTTCCCTATCGAATCCGCGTACATGCCGGCCGCCTCGGCGCCATCTATACCTGTATCTTGACGAAGCCCAGCCGACCCTCCGTAGCCCCCTCTACGGCCGGCTGGGCTGCTTTTTGCGCAGGGCCCGGCTCCCGAACCTGTGATTTACCGCATCCGAGGGCCACAGAGCGTTTCTGAGCGTCTGGCGGGTGCTGACGGCCCGGCCGCCGGGTGCAGCACCCTGGCGCTATGCCGCTGCGAGCGACGCGCGTACGTGGCGGGTCTTCAGGATGTTCGGGTGGGGTTTGGGACGCTCTCGGGAGCCGATCGCCGTACAATGCCCGCCATGCCCCTGAACCGCGCCACCCGCGCCCTGATCGCCACGATGGAATCCGCGGGCGTCACCGTTCGGGTTGCCGATCGAGACGGCGCGGTCACGGCCACCGCCCGAACACCGAACGGGCACATTCACGTCGTGACCGGTGACGACGCCTACAAGGCGGTGAGCCTAGCGGCCGAACGGTGTGGGCTCGAGCTGAAGGACGGGTAAGTTCAAGACACCGGCCGTGGACCTGGACGCCTTGGCTACGTGACGTGTCATCAGCAACTTACGCCGAGACTGGCTCTGCCGACAGGACCCCCGCCTCCACCACCCGCCGCTCGAGGTCCTCGAACGCCTTGGCCGGGTTCCCAACCTTCGAGCGCCCGGTGAGCGTCTGCTTCGGTTCCTTCCGCGTCGCTTGGTAATCCGTGAAGACCCGATCGCCCACCAGGTACTCGTGGTACGAAATCTTGAAGCCCTCAGTCACGAGCCGCTGAATCAACGGGTTCTTCGTGTCAATCATACTCAGCTCCCTGCCTCGCGCGTGTGTGCAAAGGACGATTGGGTACAAAGTTCCCCACCCGTCGTCGCCTGGCCGTATCAAATCGATTGCGGCTTCCTCGTGTACTGAACGACGATTCCATACACGAGAACATCGTCAGTGCCCAGTTCGCCGGCTTTGGGACCGAACAGAACAGTCAAAGCTCCAGACACCGCTGAACCGGGCGGAACATCGGCAGCGTCTATCGTGTTTAGCTCTTCAGTCAAAGTCGTACCAGCGGTGATTTCCGGATCGGTTCCGGCACAATCCGTGTCACCCACGTCAAAATAAGACTCAAACTCCAACACGGGAGTATCAGTTGATCCGCTGAGCTTGACCAACACGCCAATCTGTACATCCTCTGCATCATCCAGCTCTTCCGGAATCTTGACCGAGAAGCCGACCTTCGTCGGAGTGGCATGATTGTTCCACCGCAGAATGATCTCTTTGTTGGAGACTTGCTGAAACCCCGGCGTCGCATTGTCGCCATTCGAGAACTTGGTAAGTGCCGTTCCATCTTCCAGGGTCAACAATCCCAATGGGATCATAATTTGGGCGACAGATGTTTGGTTGTTGCTGATCGGCTGGAAATCGGCCGTGGCCGCAGTCCCGATGTTCTTGAACACGAGCGTCTGGCCGGAACCGTCCGTGTCGACGAACAGCGCGCCCGGCGCCCAGTCCTCCACGTCGTTGCCGACAGTCGTACCCCAACCGAAGACGTATCCCTCGGGCGTCTTGCCCATACGCCCCGAGGTTGGGAAGTCCGCAGTTGCCAAGTCGTTGGCGAGATTATGCGGTGCTGTCATAATTCTTCTACTAAGTCAGTTCAACACCACCGCTGCCGCCGAGCGATAGCCGGGAACCGTCACCGCCGCCGGTTGTCCGCGCTTCCGTGGATACCCTCGCTGTCGGTCCGGCTTCGTAGTGAGCGTCACGGCAGATCGGAGAAGTTGCTCCCGCAGGTACCGGTCGTCGGCCGGGCACATGGCGGAAATGCAAGCGCACCAGAACCCATCGCCCTCGACCCAGAACTCCAAGCGACAAATAGCGCGGTCCATCGGTCCAGTGTCCGACTCGCGTCGCCATTCGGTAAAGCAAGCCGCCGTGCCGTCCTGAAGCGGCAGTTCGTCCCGGCCGACCAGCTCCCAGCGGGGATCCGCACCGTGAACCCACTGCTCCACCGTTTCCGCCAACCCCTTGCGGTGCTTCAGAGAGACCAACAGCAAGATGCTCGAATCAATGCCGTTGGCCCACTTGGCAAGTATGGCTCGTGGGAGCTTTTCCTTCAGCTCGACAAATCCTTCAGGGGGATCGAATCCTATAGGGAAGTGGCGGTGGCAGAATCGGCGACGTAGCGACGCCCCTTGCTCACAGCACAACCGGCCGGCAATGAATCGCAAGTAGCACCAACCGAGCCACGCACTTAGTTCGCTGAACATCGTTTTGATGACGATCGGCACTCGTCCTTCTCCTAGAATGCAACCTTCGCAGACCGGCCCCGCCGGTAGGCATAGACTCGATTCCCTAACCGCTGGGCTGAATCTGGATGTTCTGAAACCGCCCCGGCGGTATTCGATTGATCGAGCCGATGGCGCCCAAACCCTGCTGGAGCCCAAACATTCCCGTCGAAATCGGAAGCTGGCCGAAGGCCATGAGGTTGTTCTGCTGATTCACGCCCGCCTGCTGGAGGAATCCCAACTGATTCGTTCCGAGCTGGCCCTGTTGCGCGAGACTCTGGAGACCGACGTTGGCCCCGAGCCCGGCGCCGAACTGGCCGACCCCGAGCTGCTGACCCAGGAGGTTCTGGCCGAGCCCCGTTTGCATTCCCAGAACTCCCTGCTGAGAGCCGAGCGCCCCGCCGGTAAGCCTTTCCTGTGCGAGCGCACTTCCGGCACCGAATTCGCCGAGTATGCCGAGCCGCTCTCGTTGCAAGCGTTCTCCCAAGCCGCCGAGTTCCTGGCCGCGCTGCTCTTCGACGCCCCGCTGAATTGACGCCGCGCCGGTAGACGCGCTGAATCCCCGTTCCTGAAGGTTGGACGCCTGCTGAGCGCCGAACTGGTCGAAGCGCCGGTTGATGTCCGCCCGCTCCTGTTGACCGAGTCCGGCCGATAGCTGCTGCGCCTGACCGAAGAGCCGGTTAAACTGACCACCAACCTGCTGAGTACGCTGGCCGAAGCCGCCCATGAGATTCTGAGCCCCCTGGCCGAACTGCTGATTGAGAATATTGCCTCCCTGGCTCGCCAGCATGTTGAGGCGGCCCGTCTGCTGGCCGACCTGGCCGGGAAGTCCCTGAAGACCCTGCATGGTCGAACCGAGGAATTGCTGGAAATTGTTGTTCTGAGCCTGCTGACTGAAAAGCTGGCTCCCTTGCTTAATGCCTTGGCGGGAAAGACCTTGAGCTTGGCCGACCAATTGTCCGACATTCGGCGCGCCGCTGACGAGACCCATCATGGCGTCGATGTCGCCCTGCTGCTCAGCCCGCAACTTCTCGTTCGCCTCAAACTGCTGCTGGCCGAAGACCAGGTTCCCCAAAAGACCGGCTATTTGACTACCGAAGATGCCCATGTCGTACCCGTTCCAAATGAAAAAGGGGAGACCGCCGAACGGCCTCCCCATAAGGCACGATCACATGGGGTTGATCTTCCGGGCCAATTACCTCCCGGTTCAACCTGCGAGAACGCCGTCCAGCGGCGCTCCCCTTTCTGTGTCAGTCCTCTGTCCGATTATCCCTTCGACCTCAACAAACGTCGCATCCGTCGCTGTCGCATCCGTCGTGTCTCCCGGCAGATGCCATCGCAGTAACTCCTCTCGCATCGAGGAGGCCGGTTCCAAGCAAGGGCGCGACCAAAAGAAAAAGGGCAGCACGATGGTACGGCACCGTACTGCCCTTCAATCTTCTGGCTTCACGTCGTCGCAGCCCGGCCGGACCGCAGCGACGTCGCCCCTGGTTTTCTAAAGTATATGCCACCTCTCGCGCTCGCACAAGGCCGGGTTGGGGAATTGTTCGTACGCCTCACAGCCCCGCCTTGAACGTAAACCGCCGGCGTGGTAATGAGCCCCGACGTGAAACGACCCCCACCAACCTACAAGAAACCCGAGCCCGCCCCGAGCCGGTGCCGTGAGTGCGGGGTGCGTCTACGCATCGCACGCGGGCTGGCTGAGTGCGAAACGTGCTCGGGCGTCAAGGCGCGGTTGATGGAAGTTTCGGCGGAGCGAAAGAGGAGGTTTCACGACACGTAGCTCAAGACCGGAGACGGAGACGAGAGTACCGGGTGTGGTGCCGGGGTCAAGGAATGCCGCGCCGCGGCCC
>SDBV01007592.1_pt1 | contig 14798 bp, 14 predicted proteins | sample 2277081 | NCBI WGS metagenome assembly SDBV01 (sample SAMN10402039, study PRJNA504765) | marine sediment metagenome | isolation source: marine sediment core GS10_PC15, 223 cmbsf | place: Arctic Ocean: Southern Knipovich Ridge | collected 2010
GGTATATACAGGTTTTTCATTAACGACGAATCACTTTTCCTGTGTGATGTGAGCGCCTAGACCGGAACGTCATCTATAATATATGCACGATCCGATTCTAAAGTAATTATTCTGGCCGGCTTGAGATAACTTGATAAAATAGATACCTGTCTTTCGGCACCACCGCCGGCAAGAGAATTGATTAATATTTTCATTTTTATTTAGTTTACACCGTATTGGACTTGATAATCTATGCGATAACTAAATCGCTATGATATACGGAGGTTCCTGGAAACGAATCACAAGACAAGCGAATCCACCCAGCAATAGGCGCCCTTGATTTTTTACAGTAAACATAATAGCCTATTGCAGCAAAAGATATGTCCAGGAATCGACCAGTAGCTTTAGAGAAATAAAGTATGAATAACCGCACAGCGACAGCCAGAAACATTAACGAGCCCACGGTAATACGGTGATCTCACATGAGTCAGGATGGCTTTGTAGTCTGGCTGACCGGCTGGTCCGGGTCCGGAAAGAGCACCATAGCTTTTGAGCTAAAAAGTAAACTGCAGGAAAGAGGGGTTCCCTATGTTCAGATTCTGGACGGCGATTTGGTAAGGCAGAATTTGACACGCGATTTGGGCTTTTCCCGGGAGGACCGGAATGAGAACATCCAGCGGGTCAGCTTCGTAGCCGGGCTTTTGAGCAAAAACGGAGTGGCCGTGATCGCCTCCTTCATCTCCCCTTACCGGGAGGCGCGCAGGGAAGCCAGGAGGAAATGCCATAACTTTATCGAAGTCTATGTTAAATGTTCTAAAGAAGAACTGATTAAGCGGGATGTAAAAGGATTATACGCCAGAGCCTTAAACGGCGAGATATCAAATTTCACGGGTATCAACGACCCCTACGAAGAGCCGCCGGCACCTGAAATGGTGGTGGAAACCGATCGCGAAACAGTGGATAAATCGGCTGCCAAAATCATGCAATTCCTCGACCGGAAGCAATTGGTCAGCCATGTTTAAAGATAAGGTAATTACCATGGACCATTTGGACCAATTGGAAAATATTAGCGTTCACATATTGCGGGAAGCCTATGCTAATTTCAAGAACCTGGGTATGTTGTGGTCCATCGGAAAGGATTCCACCGTACTGTTGTGGCTGGCTCGTAGAGCATTCTTGGGTCATGTACCGTTCACCCTGATTCATATTGACACCGGCTACAAGATCCCGGAGATGATTCGGTATCGAGACGAAATGGTGAAAAACTGGAAACTGGATCTGGTCTACGGGATAAACGAAAAGGTCCTGCAGGATAAACAGACCTTCCCCGCTGAAAAGGTGGATCGAATTACCTGCTGCCGGCTTTTAAAATCGGAAGCTCTGAAAAATACAATTAATGGGAATTGGCCCCGCTACCGCTTCAACCATGAAAGGAACGAGTATGAAGCCGATAAAAACAGAGAACTTTTTACAGGAATCATTGCCGGCATAAGGGCCGACGAAGAAGGCTCGCGGTCCAAGGAAAGGTATTTCTCAGCCAGGAATACGGAGAATATCTGGGACCCGGGCGATCAGCCCCCCGAGTTCTGGAACCAGTATAAAACGGATTTTGCCCCCGGAACGCATGTGCGCATTCACCCCCTGCTGGATTGGACGGAGCTGAACATCTGGCAGTACATAAAGCGGGAAAATATTCCCACAGTCTTCCTGTATTATAACCAGGGAGATGGACAGCGCTATCGCTCCCTGGGCTGTTATCCCTGCACCTTTCCGATAAAATCGGAGGCTAAAAATGTGGATGAGATCATTGAAGAATTAAAAAGCGGGAGGTTTGCCCATATTGCGGAACGTTCCGGGCGAGCCCAGGACAAGGATGATGGCGGAGGACTGGAGACGCTGCGCCGGGAAGGTTACATGTAGAATGGAAGCAACCATTACATTACCAGTCGAAAAACAACGGATGAATATTGTGATTGCCGGCCATGTGGACCACGGCAAGAGCACTGTGGTGGGAAGACTACTGGCAGATACCAACACCCTCCCGGAGGGGAAACTGGAACGGATCCGGGAAACCTGCGCCCACAATTCAAAGCCTTTTGAATACGCCTTCCTGATCGATGCCCTGAAAGATGAGCAATCCCAGGGTGTTACCATTGATTCGGCCAGGGTCTTTTTCAATACCGCCAGGCGCAACTACATATTAATCGACGCCCCGGGGCATATCGAATTCCTAAAGAACATGGTGACCGGCGCTTCCCGGGCGGAAGCCGCCCTGCTGGTTATCGATGCGGAAGAAGGGGTACAGGAAAACTCACGCCGTCACGGTTACATACTTTCCATGCTGGGGATTAAGCAGATAGCAGTACTGATCAACAAAATGGATCTCGTTTCGTATAAACAAGAAACATTCGACTCTATTGTCCGTGAATATCGGGAGTTTCTGGCCAATTTTGACCTTAAGCCTCTCTGTTGTATCCCTGTAAGCGGAATGTTAGGAGATAATATTGCCGCTTTGAGCGCCAATATGCCCTGGCACAACGGCAAAACCGTGCTGGAAGCGCTGGACGATTTTGAGAAAGAAGAAATGCCCCTAAAGAAACCCTTCCGGATGCCGGTCCAGGGTGTATACAAGTTCACCCGCTTCGGCGACAAACGAAGATTGATTGTAGGTACGGTTCAAACCGGCTCGATCCAGGTTGGTGACCGGGTAGTTTTTTACCCCAGCGGTAAAAAAAGCAGAATTAATAGCATAGAAGCTTTCAACCGCTCTCCCCAGTCTATTACGCAGACCGGATATGCAACGGCGTTTACGCTCGATGAACAGCTCTACATTACCCGGGGGGAAATTGCCTGCAAGGAAAATGAAGTGACCGCCAAAGTCACTACCCGGCTTCGAGTCAATTTATTCTGGTTGGGCAGAGAGCCGATGACGCGAAAAAAGGACTACTTTCTCAAAGTGGGAACGGCAAAGGTTCCGGCCCGGATTGAACAGATCATTCGAGTGATTGACGCTTCCGATTTGAGCGCTTCCAATAAAAAAGAGAAGATAGAGCGTAATGATGTAGCGGAATGTATCTTAAAGTTAAGCAGGGCGATAGCTTTTGACCTGACTGAAGAGATAGCCGAAACCGGCAGATTCGTAATCGTGGATAATTTTGAAATACGCGGTGGAGGTATAATCAGGGAGGCTTTGGCGGACAAACAGGCCTGGATCAGAGACAAGGTATTATTAAGGAATTATAAATGGGAAAAGAGCATCATCTCCCAGGAACAAAGAGCGGAAAAGTATAACCAAAAATCGACCCTGATCCTCATTACCGGGGGAAAAGACACCGGTAAAAAGATCCTGGCCAAGAAACTGGAAGCGCGTTTATTCGAAGACGGCAAAGTGGTTTATTTTCTGGGAATCGGCAATGTCCTGTACGGTGTGGATGCGGATATAAAAGGAAAAAACAACGGTCGAAGCGAGCATATAAGGAGATTAGCTGAGGTGGCGCACATTCTCCTTGACGCGGGTCTCATCCTTATCGTCACGGCTGTCGAATTAACCCAGGAAGATCTGGAACTGATTAAAACGGCCGTGAGTCCGGACAGGATCGAAACGATCTGGGTCGGTGAGAATGTTACGACCGACATAGTTTATGACTTTCATGTAGAAAAGATGGAAAATTTAGATGAGCTGGTGGGAAAGATAAAAGAAGAGCTCCAAAACCAGGGAATTATTTTCAGACCCTGGTAAATATACTTTCGTTCATTTAGTTTCCATACTGCCGGAATTTTCCAAAAACCACGCGTATGTTTTTCTTATTCCCTCATTGAGAGAGGTTTTGGCAACCCAGCCCAGCTTATTTATCCTGGAGACATCCAGGAGTTTTTTTGGCGTTCCATTAGGTTTGGAGGTGTCCCAGCGAAAGTCTCCCCGGTAACCGATTATATCCGCGATCATCTGAGATAATCTCGCTATCGAAATATCTTTTCCCATGCCGATATTAATAAGCTCCCCGATGTCCTTCTGATCGTAATTTTCCATGATAAACAGTACGGCTTCGGCTAAATCCTCTGAAAAAAGAAACTCCCTTTCGGGCGTTCCATCACCCCAAAGGGTTATATGGGAAGCCTTGTTCATTTTGGCTTCATGTATCTTCCTGATAAGAGCCGGTAAGACATGAGATGTTTCTAAGTCGAAATTATCATTCGGCCCATACATGTTTGTCGGCATGACGGAAATAAAATTGCTGCCATACTGTTCGCTGTAATAGCGGCAGAGCTTGATAGCCGCAATTTTCGCTACCGCATACGCCTCATTAGTCGGCTCGAGAGGTCCGGTAAAAAGGTATTCTTCCTTCAGGGGCTGAGGCGCTGTTTTGGGGTAGATGCAGGAAGAGCCAAGGTTTAGAAGCTTCTTTACGTCGAATTTATAGGAAGCGTCTATTACATTTGAATCTATCATGAGATTTTCATAAATAAATTCAGCTTTGAATGTATTGTTGGCCAGTATTCCGCCTACCCTGGCAGCGGCCAGAAAAACATAATCTGGTCTTTCCTTTTGAAAGAAATCATAGACATCCTGCTGCCGTATCAAATCCAGCTCTTGATGAGTTTTTAAGATTAGATTATTGTAACCTCGGGATTTCAATTTCCCGACAATCGCCGACCCAACAAGGCCGCGATGTCCAGCTACATAGATGACATCCGATTTATTCATGATAATTCAGTATGGAAAATCCACCTTCTATGAGATACTTATCTTTTTGATTCGCCTTCAGGTCGGCCTCGACCATCATCTTGACCAGCTCCGGGAATTTAACCTTAGGTTCCCAGTGCAGAAGCCTTTTTGCCTTGCCGGCATCCCCGATGAGCAACTCCACCTCGGTGGGGCGGTAGTATCGAGAATCGATCTGTACCAGCACCTCACCATTTTCGCTGTTTATTCCCTTTTCATCAATATCAGACCCTTTCCATGATAAATCGATCCCTGCCTCTTTGAAAGTCAGTTCCACAAACTCTCTGACCGAATGGGTTTCTCCGGTGGCGATGACAAAATCATCCGGTACTTCATGTTGCATCATCAACCACATAGCCTCCACATAATCCCCGGCAAATCCCCAGTCTCTCTTTGCTTCAAGGTTCCCTAAATATAGTTTTTCCTGCAGGCCCAATTTAATCCGGGCTACAGCCCTGGTGATTTTCCGCGAGACAAATGTTTCGCCCCGCAACGGGCTTTCATGATTGAATAAGATCCCATTTGAAGCAAATAAATCATAAGCTTCCCTGTAATTAACGGTTATCCAGTAGGAATAAAGCTTTGCTGCCGCATAGGGGCTTCTGGGATAAAAGGGCGTGGTCTCTTTCTGCGGAATCTCCTGTACCTTTCCGTACAGCTCGCTGGTAGATGCCTGGTAAAAGCGTACTCTTCTATCCATACCCAAAATTCTGATCGCTTCCAGAAGGCGCAACGTACCTACGGCATCAGTATTTGCCGTATACTCCGGCGTCTCAAAAGAAACTTTTACATGGCTTTGGGCGGCCAGGTTATAGATCTCTTCCGGCTGTACTTCCTGGATGATGCGGATCAAATTAGTCGATTCCGATAGATCACCGTAATGTAGGAAAAAATTCGTCTTTTCCTCGTGCGGATCCTTGTACAGGTGATCGATCCTTTCCGTATTGAATGAGGAGGAACGCCGCTTGATCCCATGAACCTGGTAGCTCTTATCCAGAAGGAACTCAGAGAGATACGCGCCGTCCTGTCCCGTTACACCGGTAATTAAAGCTTTTTTCAATTAATCCTCCTGTTTCTGGCAGCCTGTCTCATAAATTCTGTCCTGAATTTTTATTTGTATTTTTTTACATTATGCTGATTTAGATTTTTATGCTTGATTGACCAAATTGGTATACAATGTTCTGTTCGATTCTTCTTTAGTTGATTCAGCCATTAGCCTCTGCTTTTTTTTATCATATATAAAAGATCAAACTACTAATATAAATGTCTTTCTGGATTGTTAATTCAAATAAAATGAGACAGCAAAATCTATATTAACTTTAAAGAATTTTTCAGTTTTTCTGTTCATTTTTTCTGAAATAAATAATTCGGATTTTTTTTAATTACAGTGTATCTACCAGATTTTAGAACTTCTTTAACAACTTTACATACATCCCACCCAGATCCATCTGCTGAGTCATCAAATAGTATAAAACCTTTAGAAACAAGTAACTTATCGCAATTATCAAAATCGCGTCTGCAATATTCATAAGAATGGTTACCATCAATATAACAAAAACTTAATGCCCCCCCCAGTTGAACTGAACGGCCGAAGACATCTTCTTCTGATTTTGACTCTTTCCATAGAGAAAAGAATTCATCTGATAATAATTCTATAGTATAAGGTAAATCGTTACGACTGAACATTTTGATATTGCGAAGGAATGTTTCTTTTATAAAATCGCGATATTCTTTGTGTGTAATTAAAGAATCACCAAGAAAATCACTCTTCTCAGAACCTTCGAATATCCATTTATCACATGTAAAAAACAAGTTCTTAACGTGATGCTTTGCTTTAAAATGTGTAATCAGATTAGTGGATAATCCACAAAATGAACCGATTTCAAGTATTGGTGCATCGCAAGGCAAATTTTTTATAGCATAATCAAAACAAAAAACATTTCCACGTTCTAAAATCCCAGCATTAGCAAATGTGACCCAATTAATATATTCCTCCCAGATATTAGAAACAGGATTTTTATCATTGCTGATCGACGTTTTGTTGTTTTTATATTTAGCTTTCAGATATTTCTGTAAAATTCCTCGTGCGATACCCTTTATTCCTTCATTTTCATACACAGCCTTTACTGTTTGTAATTTCTTTAGAAACATTTGCATATCTCTTTATTCAGACAACGAAATAAATAATATACTATCACTACAACTCTGAAAGATACGCCCATCCTGTCCTGTTGCACCGGTAATTAATGCTTCTTTCAATTAATCCTCCTTTGTCTGGCAATCAGTATCATATATTCTGTCCTAAATTTCGGCAAGTTATCTTTTTTCACGTTATACCGATTTAGCCAGTTATGTAAAGTGTCTTCACGTTTTAAAGCTTCTCCAGTCTCCGAGTAACTTCTTGAAGTTCGCCGAGTTCAAAAGACTGATGTCCTTCCGCCTTATCCCCCTGTTGAGCACAAGGTAGTACGCCGAGGCCAACACCACCGAAACAGGGACAGTCAGCAGGCGGATATCCGAGATAAAGGAGGGAAGCATAGATTTTACGAGATAGAAAGTGTATCCGTAGACCCTGTTCACAGGCGCCCAACCGAAGTGCTTGACCACGGTATTGAGTATCTCGCGCGCATTCTTGAGTGCGTGTATTTCTGCCACCGTCTTCGACTCATCGTGAAGACGGTATCCTGAGAAGACCTCGGGTACATAACAGGTCTTGTGTCTCTTAGCGATCCTTATCCAAAGCTCGTAGTCGAGAGCGTAGGAGAGGCCGACGTCAACTCCGCCTGCACCGAAGTAAGCATCCCGCTGCATAAAAACCGAGGGCTGAGCGATGAAGTTGAACCTGGGCAGCACCTCAATGTCGAACTCCCCTGTTGGGTAATCATCGAGTTCCACGCCGTCCTTGCTTATATACCGAGATTTTCCATATATGAAGCCGACCTCCGGGTGCGCCTCAAAACACTCCGCCGCTCTTTTGAATGAACCAGGACAGTAGACATCATCTGAGTTGATCCAGGCAAGCACTTCGCCGGTAGCCTTTCTGAAGCCCTTGCTCAGCGCGTCGGCCTGGCCGCGGTCGGCCTCGCTCACCCATTGATAGTCGATCCGCCTGCATCTTACTCGCCGCTCGCCATTCTTTAAGGCTCTCTCATACTTCATTATTATCTCCACGGATTCATCCGTGGAGCCGCCGTCGATTATAAAGTATTCCAGATAAAAATCACCCTCCTGGGAGATAACGCTCCTTATGGTTTCCTCGATGAAGCTGCCCTGGTTATATGAGGGGGTTATTATAGAAAAAGTCTTTGTCTTCATCTATTGCTGACTATGAGGAGGTCAGCTCTCCGCACGCTTCCGTACCACGGCCTGTTTTTTTGAATACCTCTTCATATACCTTGAGGGTCTTCCTCGCGGTATTCTCCCAAGTGAACAACCGGGCCCTCTCGAGACCCCTGCGAATGAGCTCTTCCCTGAGGCCCTTGTCCGCGTAAATCATGGAGACTTTCTCGGCTATGTCCTCGGGAGACGCCGGGTCGAAGAGCAGCGCGGCCTCTCCGGCCACCTCTGGAAGGCTCGTGACGTTCGAGCAGGCCACCGGTAGGCCCACGGCCATAGCCTCCACCACCGGGAGGCCGAAGCCCTCGAAGAACGAGGGGAAGACCATGACCTTGGCGGCGTTGTACAGCAGCGGCAGGTCCTTGTAAGGGAGGTAGCCGAGGTGTATGACATCGCCCTGAAGCCCGAGCCGGATTATCTCATTTTTCACCGCCTTGTGGTTCTGCTCCTTGATGCCTGTGAGCACGAGCTTGTCTTCGAAGCGGTTCCTGTCCTTGAGCAACTTGTAGGCTCTCAACAGGTTCATGTGGTTTTTGTGGGGCCATGTGGCGGCTGGGTAGAAGAGGAAGCCCCGGGGAAGCCTGTATTTTCTCCTAAACTCCTCGACTCTGTCACGTTTGAGCCTTTTGAAGGCGTTCCGGTTGTAGCCCAAGAGCACCACGCTTATCTTGTTCTCGGGTATGCAGTACTTCTCCACCAAAGTGTCCCCGGTAAAGGTGCTTATGGCGATTATATGGTCGGCGCGATCGGCCGAGGATCTGTAGGAGCGCTCCCGCAGTTCAAGATCGCTCTTGCTGAAGAACTCCGGGTGGTACTCCTGTTGGATATCGACGATGGTGAGTATCGCCGGGACCCTCAAGTCGGCGTTGTAGGGCAGTACCGTGAACATAAAGTGAGTCATGTCGTAAGCAACCGGCCCGGCAGTGCGCCTCGTTCCTTGTTTCGGCCTAATTACCTTTAACACACCAATTATCACCCGTTCGACGGCCTTCTTTATCTTCCTGAGGAGCCAGAACTTACGCATGAACAAGTACATCCTGTATATGAAGTACATTATCTTTAGCTTTACAGCCTCCACCACCCAGTACCTGCTTCCGGTGACGAATTTTTTGAAGTTACTGTTCTTCACTGCGAAGGCTCTCTCGTTCATGCCCGTGCAGAAAAGCAGATACTCGTTGGTATGGTCTACCTCCTGGAGGCAGCGGATGAGGTTCCTCGCATATGTCTCGATCCCACCGCTCTTTCCAAGTTGAAGTGATGTTATTGGAAAAGCTATACGCATACGTACCTGTTTCTCTCGCCGTCTCCGTACCTGCCAAGAAAAACGCGGTAGATGCTCCTGTAGCAGACATCGGTGGAGAAGTTCGCGAGGAAGAAGACTTCGGCCTGTCTTTTGAGAATCGTTGTACCTTATATTGCGACTATTTTGATCTTTTTGTTTTTTTATTTCTTAGATATAACATATCGTCGAAAGTCTTAGATTTCATTTTTCTTCTTACTAGTTTTGCCTTTAATTCAAGAAAAAAAGAATGATTAAGATTTAAAAGTTGCTTCTTTTTTAATTCCTTTGAGGTAAATAGATGAATAGAGCCTTATGAATAAAAATCCATACTATATATTTGAGAAAGATAATTAAAAGTTTTTAGTGAATAAAAAGAAATATGTTGGCCGTTTTCTAGTCCATAATACCACCATTCTTCAGGTTTTGGAACCGGTTCCGGCAAGGGAATTGTAGAAAATAATATATTTTTTGATATGGAGAGCATCTTCCCTATTTCTTTAACAGGATCAACAAAATGCTCAAAACTTTCGAAAGATGTAAGAAGTTCAATTGGTTCATTTGCTAGTTTTTTCTCATATTCGAACCCTCTGGCAAATAGATTTTTTGTGAAAGGATCATTCCAGTAAAAATTAAATCCAATATCCCTCATTAATCTCGTAAAAGTTCCGTATCCTCCCGCATAATCTAAAAACTTGGAATTGCTGTTAAAAAATTTAAAGATAATTACAGAAGATATTTTAGACAGCGAAATATTTCTACTCAATATTCCAGTATCAGTAACAGAAATAGATTCCTTATATGCTTCATCAAGCCAATAGGGTTCTTCCGTCTGTAAAAAGCCACAGTTAAAGCAATAGAAGTATGAAACTTTATGTTTTGATAATATCACTGTGTTAAAAATCTTTTCAGAAGTCTTATTGCATATTTTACATTTCATATAAACTATTAACCATTCCTTAAAAATAATTCTGAAAGAAAAGGTTTTAATTGTCCTAATTTCTTTAATCTATTCCGGCTAATTTGGGAGATATACATGTCTTTTTCTTCTTTTGAATCTAAAATAAAATCTCTAACGAGAAACGGCGGATGTTTTATTGGAAAGCTTATCTCTTGGCTTTCCAAATTAGCGTATTTACTTTCTCCTCTTGTATGTGTTGCATCATGATTAAAACCAATATTCGAAATCAAATTAACATTTGGCACAATACTAAGGGCACTATTCATTAAGCATGCGAAAAACCATTGGTAATCCCACGAATCAATTTTATTCTGATATATCAATTCAAAATAATTGCTCCAATAATTTACTAATTTATCCATTTTATAGATGTCACTTAAGATTTTATTTTCTTTTATTGTTGGCCATAATTTAATATCCACGTCATATAATTCCCATGCTCTGCGCCAGGTAGCCCATCCCCAAATGTGGCAATATCTTGAAAAATAATAGCTGTAGCTACCTCTCTTGGTTCCAAATAGGAAATTATCGCCACTGATCATCATAATTCTTTCATCATTCATATATCTCTGAAGCAATTCTTCACAAAAAAAGAAAAAACTTTGATTTGGTAAGCAATCATCTTCTAAAATTATTCCGGCTTCAACATGATAAAAGAACCATGTAATTGCATCACTAACAGCTATTTTACATCCGAGATTTTTATCCCGGAAAAGAGTATGGAGCTTGCAATCCCAATCAACCTGATTGAGAATATCTCGTGCGGCTCTGCATTTTTCATGTTCATTAGGCTTATTCTCTCGAGGTCCATCAGCGGCAATAAATAAGAGCTTGGGCTTAACTCCCCGGATTTTATTAAAAACTAGTTGAGTTGTATCCGGGCGGTTGAACATTAAAAACAAAACCGGTATCTTAAAAACCTTGTCATCCATACTTTCGAACTTGCAACATAATGATTAATTTCAACTATATCTATCAGAGTATAATAACTTGTTTTTGATTATTTTTTTAGTTATAGCCAGTGATTTTTTATAATATTTTTTGATTTAGAGATAAAACTTTTTATTCGATAAAAATTCAAGATAGCATCCATATATCTTGGTATTTTTTTACATAGACTTAATATACCACCTTTTTTAAATTCTATAAAAATCCACTCATACATTGGTTCCCATAATTTTTTATAGCTTATTCCCCCGGTTCTATAACACACAACAGGAATATCTTTATGTTCTATTTTCCCTTTATTGTTTAATTTTACGATAATTTCATAATACCAATTTAATTCTGCCCTATATTTAAATCTGATGTTGTAGAAAGGGGCACGTTCTTTTTTTATAAACATGGCTTGATGGTTAAGCACCCCGCAGTCATAAGCTAAAAGGTTCGCAAAAGTAAACTCACGGGCTTTTAAATAAAATGGTTCATTGTTGCGATCATCAATAACATAGATGTTACCATATATAATATCAGCATCATTGTACTGTTTAAATATTTTGCTTACTGTTTGCCTGTTATAAAAATAATCACTTGCATTTAAAAAATTTATATATTTGCCTGTCGCAAATTTAATGCCTTTATTCATAGCATCATAAACACCGTTATCCTTTGCGCTTATCCAAAGATCGATACAGTCTTCATATTTAGAAATGATTTCTAAAGTTCCATCAGTTGAGCCCCCATCGATAATAATATATTCAATATTATCGTAATCTTGATCTATTACAGAGAGAAGAGTTTCTTCCAAATATTGCTCTCCATTAAATACTACCGTAACAATACTAACTAAAGGTAAGTGAGGATAATTGCATTTTGCTAGCCCTTTTATTCTCAATCCCCCTGATTTCTCATACGAAGCGTGTTCTAAGCCTAATTTGGTAAACTTTTCATTGTTATTTTTCAATAGCCTTGTTGTTGAGTAGTTTGGGTTCAAACAAAAAGTATCTTTATTCATTAATCTCATATCGATATGATGCTATCTCATAAGCCCAATTGTGCAATTTATTTCTGAGGATTACTTATCATTCTATCATAAAACCGCTTGAAAAGTGTTATTAGTCGGTTACTTGGTCGCCCCCTCATTTTTTCCAATTCCTTTTCCAGTTTCAATATCTTTGTGTCCTTTTGCGCAATATCTGCCTCCCACTCTTGTAATTGTCTTTGAATCAATATTACAAATTCCTTAAGTGCCTTAAGCAAAATCTTATCATATACCCTTTTAAAATGTGGTCCTATATCTGATTCAGGATAAACGGGTGCATCAGCAGGTATTGACTGGTTTACATCCTTATTTATTAAAGTAGTTGAGTCCTTAGATGCAATAAGTGATAATTCATCTGCGTGTAATTCACTGAACAAAGATTGGTATTGCCCGGCCTGGGTATTTAAGGAGCATTTCTTGACTATCAGTTGACGGCCTTTTTTCCCCATCAAAGCACGTTGTTCATGGTTAAAAATAAGTGATAAAATTGCTTCTCCCATCTGCTGGATATCTCCAACCGGCGCAAGATAGCCAGTAATACCGTGCACAACGACATCTGGAATGCCCCCCACATCAAAGGCTATTACGGGTGTACCACAACTCAATGATTCAGTCATTGTATTTGGTAGATTATCTTCTAGTGAAGGCAGAATTAAGATATCAGCCGCAGTATATGCTTTCCTTAATTGTTCGTCGGAATTGAGATATCCAAGTGAGCTCACCGGAATGTCTATGGACGCAAGTTCTGAATTGGGATGGCCAAAGCAAAAAATATTGATTTTGCCATTCTTAACCAGGTTTCGAAAATCACTTGAGGTGAGGCAATATTTGATTGCAGCAACAAGCTGCTGAAAACCTTTTCTTTTTTCATTATTAGTCTCTGCACCGAAAAGAAGGGTAAGCATCTCTTCTGATATACCCATGCTTTTCTTTGCTTCCGACTTAGGCATGGGACTGAATATATCCGTCTCCAAAGGATTAGGAATGACTTCAACCCTGATATCCTTAAACAGCATACTTTGTCTGGCACAGTCGGCTAACCATCTACTGGGCGAGACAATGGTTAGCTTCGCACCTTTAAAAAGTTCCAGTTTGTCTTTTAAAATAACTGCCGGCAAATCAAAGATGTCCTCAGCCAACTGAGGACAGGAAGAACAATCCTGACGATACTTTTGACAGCCGGCAGAGTAGTGGCAACCCCCGGTAAAAGCCCATTGGTCATGCAATGTCCAGACCACCGGCTTACCCAAAGTAAATAGCTTTTGTAAAGTTAAAGGGGATTGATAATAGGCTATCCAGTGCAGATTGATAATATTTGCATCTTGTACTACGGATAATCTTGATAGATCATAACCAGGATACGGCAGTGAAAAGATAGTATTACTGATATCCGTCCGATGAGCATTAATGTATTGGCCTTGGATAACCTTATTTAAAAAATATATTTCATTAAAATCTTCGTCTAATTTTTTTAAATTAATGCTCAAAACAGTATCATCTGTTGATACTTTGTATCTTACTATCATTCGACAATCTGTACCTATTTGCTTTAATCCCTTGTGCAAACGGTAGGCTGCGCGTGCTGCTCCTCCCTGAATATCATTGGTATTAATTTGAACTACTTTCATTTTTTTCGTCTACTGCTGACATCTGCATAAATAATGCAATATAATAGAGAGTATCCTGGGAGGGTATTCTCTATGCGACTAAAAGGATCCCCACAAGAATTAGAACGTAGACGTTGGCGTGCACTTAAACTTTTAAAACAGGGTTTGTCGCTTAATGAAGTAGCACGGCAGATTGGCTGTAATGCCAGTTCAGTAATGAGGTGGTGTAATATGCTAAAGCAAGGAGGCAAGGCTGTGTTGAAGCCGAAACCAACTCTAGGCCGACCACCAAGGTTGAATGAAGCACAGAAGCAACGTCTTGTTAAATGCTTACTCCAAGGACCGATGAATTACGGATACCGCACCGATTTATGGACGACCCAGAGGATCGCCGAATTGATAGAAAAGAAGTTCAACGTTCGATATCACCGGGACCATATCGGACGTCTGATGCACAATCTCGGCTGGAGTCACCAGAAACCCGAACGACATGCTATAGAACGTGATGATGAAGCTATAGAACGGTGGAAGAAAAAAGATTGGCCTCGAATAAAAAAAAGCCACGAGGCTGGACGCCTATATCGTTTTTATCGACGAATCAGGCTTCCTTTTGATACCGAACGTACGCAAGACCTAGCGTGAGTTTATTATAAAACTAATGATAAATTCTGGCTATGGGCTCTAAGTCATTGTGATACAATGACTTAGAGCCTTTTTCATTTATAATTATTGTATACACTGATTAATCTAGCAAAAATATTAATTTAATGCTTGACAATATAATGAATTATATGTATAATTAATTGGGAGTATCCGCTTGACTCCAGTAATTCATATAAACTGTATAATTATTCACCATTTGCAGCGTCACTGTGTAGCACACTATCTGTCATTGCGGAGCCTATTACGAATGGAAGAAGACTCTAAAAAGA
>SDBV01007593.1_pt1 | contig 14798 bp, 10 predicted proteins | sample 2277081 | NCBI WGS metagenome assembly SDBV01 (sample SAMN10402039, study PRJNA504765) | marine sediment metagenome | isolation source: marine sediment core GS10_PC15, 223 cmbsf | place: Arctic Ocean: Southern Knipovich Ridge | collected 2010
CAAACAACCAAACTGTCCCACTTTATATGACGATAAACAAAAACAATCTACAAAAGAACTATATTTCAGTTAACGGCTCAATGCTCTGTTATCCCAAACACTTCCAGTTCGCTTACGCAGAACAGATGGCCTTTCTTCTTAATCGCCCTGATATAACGATACGGCTTCGGATTGTTGACGTATTTTATCGCTGTGTTGCTGTTGCGTCTCCAGAGTTTATGCGGTGGTTCCTTGGGATAATTCAATCCTTTGTATTTGTAAGGTATGTCGTTCTGTTCCCAAAGAACCGTATACGTTTCAAATTTCTCATCGTTTGATGCCTGTATCTCGATATTGTTACGCACCTGGGGATCGTCTTCCAGAAGCGGGGGGCTTAGGGCGACTTTCTGGATTATGTATTCGGCGCCGAGATCGACTTTAATCCACAGGTTATTGCCGTTATTTCTCTGTTTTAACTCGCAATATGTTTCGTAGCTGCCGTCGTTTGCCTGTCGCTGGACGTGATTATAGAATACTCCCGACGAGGTCAAATGCCTCGCTCTTGCTATATTCTCGGTGTACAAACTATGGGCAAGTTCTTTATACTTGTCTTCAACACCGGCGTTTGCGATGATCCTGCTGACTTCCTTCGGCCAGTATGCCTCATTTATGTAATGGTGATTCTTGACAACAACTCCCGGCGCAAATTCGTTAAACCAGTCGCCGTAGTTGTTTTCCAGGACAATTGTACTGATGTCTTTGACACGCCCGGGAACAACAAAACTGTTTCTTTTTGCGTTCAAGCCTACATTAGAAATCAATGTAGTATTATAAGAATCATCGTCAACATAGTAGCTAACGAACGGAGTCTTGAACACATAGTTTTCTTCGATCAATGTGTCTGGCCATTCGCCGTGAGTATATATTCCGCCTGCATCATGAACGCCGTACCGCGAGCCATTTGTTGCGTAAGATACTCTGTTGCGGTAAATGAATGTCCCTTCATGGTGTTTACCGTCATGGCGCTGGTGGATCCCCATATAGGCAATATCTGTTATGTCATTATGTGTTATCCGACAATTTTTGCTGCTGATGAGCGAAATCGCCGTAGCCTGCCAAAAGTCAAAAACGCCGATATTTCTAAACACATTGTTATTAATGATATTATCATCGCAGGCGGCCTCTTCTTTAAGCCCCGGTTCTCTTTTAACACCGCCCCAGCGACCGACCAGAACACCGGCAGCGGTAAGGTCATTGAAAAGGTTACCTTCAATAAGTGTGTTATCGACATCGTACGAAAGATGTATTCCACAGGCCCCGAGGCGTTTCAAAGTGTTGTTGACGAATTGAATTCCATCTGTGTACTTCAGTGTAATATTACCCGGAACCTCTTTGGCGTATTGACTTGAATTGTCGGCGCAGATTACCTCTGCCTGTGTTCCGCCGATCTGCCTGTTACCCGGCAATAACCAGTTGCCGTGTTCGAACGTAATACCCTCGATACGAATATTTTCGACCTTGTGATCACCGCTTCCTTCAATTAGCATCAATGTCTCGACAACAGGTGCATAAACCTCTGCTTCATTCATATCCTCGAAAGAATAAGGATAGTAATACACCTTGTCCTTTTTGCGGTCGAGATACCATTCGCCATGTTCATCCAGTTCTTCTTTTGCAGACACTATCATGAAGTCACAGACATTCCTGAACATCCCCTTTGCCCTCCAATCGAAATGAGGCTGGGCAAACTGGATTGCCTTAAACTCACCCTCGTCATGGATGGCAACGATTGCGAATTCATCGACTTTCCAACTAAACGCACTGATCAATCGCATGTCCTTTATGTTTGTATAGTCTTTAAGTGTTGATGCCTCAAAGTACATGCCGTCTTTTTTCTGCGGGGTTGCAGGATCGTCATACCACCGTTCTTCACCTTTGATCCAACCCGAGCTTGCCCGTTCTGCTCGTACCCCGTTAACATACAACTGGCGAAAATAATCTGAAAAACCTTTAGACTCGCCAACTGAAGCTTCCCAGTAAGGTTTGCCTGCGACTTTTTCCCAGCCCTTTATCTGCCTGCCCCCGCTGATGATTGGCTGCTGCTTTTCGAAAGGCTTGAAGATAATATAATGTCCGTTAGTTCCGGAATGTTCCGGGACAAACTTTACGGTTTCTTCGATCTGATATCTTCCGCCGTGCAGATAGACAGTGATGTTCTGTTTCATATCCTTGTTGATCCCTTTGGCGGAAATGTGATTGACAGCTGTGGATATGCTTTTCCAAGGTTGTGAGGCGGTTCCATTTCCTCTTATATCATTGCCCTGCGGTGAGACATGAAATACAGCAGCAGCATAAATCAGTGAGTTGCAAATCGCTGATATAAACACACATGTGATGAGAAGCTTTCGGAAGGAAATAGATTTTGCAAACACGTATTATGTCCTAAAACAATATTGATTAACTTTGCTTGTGAAGCAACGAAGCTTACAGGTGATTTGACTTTTTATGATGTATGTCAAGCATTGTTACTCAAACAAGAAATAAATTATATGTTAAGCAGGGCCTTCTTTCAAGTGGATTTTGGCGGCAGGTATCCCGATTGTTTAGAGGGTGCAGGGCGTGGTGCCTCCACAATGTCGGCAGAAATGCACGGTATGGTTACAAAATTAAGGGATTCTGTGAAATAGCCACAATAACAAGACCATGAATACCTTGTTCTTCTTATGGGCAAACAGGATTGGGAAGATGTTTGTAATATGACACAATAATGCCGTTTCGCGCAATTGGGGGTGGTTTGGGCGGCGAGATGGCGGTGGTACGGTAAATTGGGTTTGTTTCGCATATTTGGGGGGGCGGCCAGGTGGAAATTGGGTTCGTTTCGCATTTTTGGGGTCAGGCCAATGCCACTGTCCAGCCGGGAGGATCGGGGCGAGGTGGTAAATTGGGTTCGTTTCGCTGAAATTGGGGGTGCTGGGATTGGGTTCGTTTCGTATTTTTGGTGTGCTGGGCGTATATCCCCCACTTCCGTGAGGGTCAAATATAGGGGCGGCAGGCCTTTGGCGCGCGTTCTATCTGATGGTGGCGTGGTGGGCACTGGTTTGTAACTCCCCGGTGTTTTCGGTGTTGCGTTATCCTCAATTGCGCAATGCATTATACCATGCTGTTTGATATTTGTCAAATGCTAAATGAGACTAATCGTGGATATTTGCCTCAAAAAGGCACAAAAGGGATTTGAATCACGAAGAGGCATGAAGGAAGAAGGTTTTAGCCGCGAAAAGGTGCAAGAAATGCGCGATATGGGTATATTGACATATCACGTTTTGGTGTAATTCGAATAATGGCGATGGAGAATTATCTTCGCCAGAGCCAGAAAATAGTCTTGACAAGACAGTCCTATAAATGTTATATATAATGTGGTTGCAAGCGATTTGAAGAAGTTAGTAACTGCCGTGCGAGGAGTTTCCTGCAAGGCGAGGATGATGGTGATGAGAAGAAACAAGTCAGGTCTGCAGTTTATTCTTCATGAGGGCCTCCATCATCTGAAAAGTATAAGTGTTTAACCTTTTTTGGCGTTGGTTAGCCAGGGTGTTTTATTTTTATTTTTTGTTGAAGGAGAGAGTGATGAAGAGATTAGTGTTGTTTAGTCTGGCAGTAGTTGTGCTGTCAGCGGGATCGGCGAGTGCCTTACTACAGGCGCCGACGAGCGGCACGGGCGTGCCGATTCCCGGCGTCTTTGGTGAAGGTAACCTCGGACCCAGCGACCGGGTCGACAATGTCAGCTTTGCGGGAGTTGCCTCAGAGGTGAGTATTTGGGCTTACAACCTGGGCAACGGCGGTGGCGAACTGGAATACCGTTTTTACCAGGACAATAATGACGGTAACATTCAGATGTTTTTCGGCGGCGCCTATCTTACCGGCGACGGAAGTTTGTCCGCTACTCTGGATCCGTCAGTAGTTGGTCCTGCGGGTGAAGAAGTCTACAAGCTTACTGCCAGTGTAAACTGGGATATCAGCCAAATGGCTTATTTGTACGTTGAGGGAATTGACTATGCAGGTGCCGGCATGAATATTCTTTTGAGTGATGGTGGAGATAACCAGCATTTCGAAGGCAGCGAAAATCTTGCTGAGTGGGGCTTTGGCCAACCTGGTACAGCCGCAGCCGGTGATTTCGCACTCGAAATCGTTCCTGAGCCTGCGACAATGATTCTTCTGGGTTTTGGCGGTTTGCTGATCAGACGCAGGAAATAAGTTTTTGGCAATTACTTTGCAGCTATTAAGGCCGGATGTCCGGTGGGTGTCTGGCGTCCGGCCTTTTATTTGGCTGATGGCCTGAAACAGGGTTAGCTTTGGGATTTTGATGCTTAAGTATTGCTCGCTATTATCTGATTAATATAGTAATAGATACTGTGGACAACTGTGACATTTTGTTTTGATGATTCAGTTGAATTTGTTTCTCTCGAAGATTAATCCGGGTCAAAGTGATTTTTTAGGAGCGATTGTAATGAAACAAGGACTTACTTTCTCAATTCTGGCTGTAATTATGGCTTCATGTGTAGTTCAAGCCCAGAACGTGGTCCAGCCTCCCATAGATGAAACCGGCATATTGCTCGGTGGTGTTTTTCAATTCCCAAACTCTTCTAATGAGGATTTGTTTGAGGGTATCACGTATGATGGAATTGCCAAAGCTATCAGTTTCTGGGGATACTGGGAGGATGGCGTGGATACGAATGGTGGAGATCAAATCAATATATCCATGCACAAACCAGTTGGTGAAAACCTTCAGATGTTTTTTGGTTTGTCGAGAAACAGTGGTGCTTTCGAGGGTGACAGAAAACGAGCCCCAACCAACTTGACCGGGCCAAATGGTGAGACCGTCTGGAAATATACGCTTCAAATTCCGACAGATACCGGAGAAGGTGCGGAACTTGGCGATATGACGCATTTACACATTGACGGGATCAATTTCAATGGCAGCGGTCTTGTTATTTTAGAAGGAGCTGGTGCTGATAATTTACATTACTTTGGAGGCGGTACTACTTCCAGTGGCTGGGGTGAAATAACCGAGTCGCGCACGGGCGATCTTGCAGTTGCCCTGTACGCGGAAGTCCCCTGTATTGACGATGAGCCCGATGCTGCTTATAACGCCTGGCCTGTCGATGGAGCTTCAATGCAAAGTATCGACGAGACGCTTTTCTGGGGCCTTAACGATCCTAACGGCGATCCGGCTGAAGATGTGTTGTTTAATGTGTATTTTGGTTCGGATCCGAATATTGCAGCCAACCCCATGATCGTCGAAGGCGAAAATGTTTACAGTGTCGATCCTGAGGGAGTCCAGGACCTTGACACGACTTATTACTGGTTCGTTGAGACTATCGCGTACGATGTCAATGAGATCACCGGTGAAGAAGCTTATGAAATAATCGGGACAAGTTGTGTGTGGTCCTTCAGTACTATACCGCCCAAGGCTATCGAGCCTACTCCTTTTTACGGCGATGAGAATGCAGCAGCCAATCAGATTCTGAGTTGGACTTCTCCTCCGGGAACAATCAGCAGCGAAGTATTCTTCGGAGCACCCGGCGCCATGGAATCGCTTGGCAACCCGGACGGTGATTCAATCGCGGCTTCCGATGTTGATTTGCCCTGGGATACCGCTTACGAGTGGAGAGTTGACATAACAACTGCTAACGGTACGGTTGAAGGCGATGTGTGGACGTTTACCACGGCTGACGGTCCTGTTTGTGATCCGGAATTGCCGGGTGATGCAAATAATGACTGTGTATTGAATCTTTCAGACATTGCAATTGTTGCTTTTGACTGGCTTGCATGCACAAAGATCAACGCAACCTGCCCATAAGTCAGGAGCGTTTAAAGCAGACTGTTATGTGATTATTGATTGCATGAAGTATTGACAGTGTTTCTAATAAGTAGATAATATTATGTCCTGTCTGCAATTTTCGCAGGCAGGACATTTTTGTGAATCCATGGGCTGGAGGAATGTAAATCATGAACTTTGACAGCATGACAAACCGTCGGCAGTTTCTAAAGAGTGCAGGTTTGGCTGCATCAGCTTTGTGTTTGCCGGGATGTGTGAACTCACTCGGATCAGGAAAGGTAACGGTGCCGTCTTACCTGAGTGGGTATGAGGAATTATATAAAACCGATCCGCACGAGGCTTCACTTGAATGGTTTCGTAATGCCGGTTTTGCGTTGTTTATGCACTATGGTCTGTATAGTGCTCCCGGAAAAGGCGAGTGGGTTCAGTTTTTCGATAAGATTCACGTTGCAGAATATGAAAAACTTAAAGATACTTTTACCGCCGAGGGTTTCGATGCGGACTTTATTACCGACCTTGCACTGGAAGCCCAGATGAAGTATGTCACTATTGTTAGTATGCACCATGATGGATTTTGTCTCTTTGATACAAAGCAAACCGATTTCAACAGTGTTAACTCGCCTGCCAAACGGGACCTTGTTGCGGAACTTGCCGAGCAGTGTCATAAGAAGGGGCTTGGCCTGGGATTGTATTATTCGCATGGGCGCCACTGGCGACATCGGCATGCCATGAACAATGAAACGTACGGCAGCAAGGATTTTGGCGTAACCGCAAGACCCCTCTATAGTTCGCCTGATCCCTATTATGCAACGGGCGAAGATCATGACATTAGCAAGTATGTCACCTACTGCAAGGCTCAAGTAAGAGAGCTTTTGACTAATTACGGGCCTGTTGCCTACGTTTGGTTTGACGGATGGGGTACGCCGATGGCAGGACCCTGGGAAAAGGAGCTTCATGTCCCGGAGCTATATGCAATGATCCGTGAACTTCAGCCTCATTGCCTGATATCATACAAGTGGGGTTTGACCGGAACTGAGGATTTCTTCGCGCCGGAGATTCACTGGCTGGGAGATAAGGCCAGGACAGCAAAAGCGGTTGCTGAGGGCAAACCCTTTGAGATATGCACAAAGATGTCGCAGGGCTGGTCGTATATCAGGAATCCAAAGAAAGAACCTAAAAACGTTCAGCAGGTTTTGGACGATCTGGCAGTTGCCGCAAAATACAAAGGCAATCTCCTGATGAACGTTGCACCGCTTCCCGATGGTTCGATTGCCAAACATGATACTGAAGTACTCAAAGAGGTTGGACAACGATTGCGTCAAAGAAAAAGCGGTAGTTGATAAAGAACAAGGAAAGGATGACTATATGTCTGAAATAAAAATGATTAACCGGCGGGCATTCCTTAAGCGTGCTGCCGTTGCCTCGACATTTACGATTGTTCCGCGAAATGTGCTGGGCGGTCGCGGGATAATTGCTCCCAGCGAAAAGCTCAACATTGCAGGAATCGGAGTAGGCGGCAAGGGTTTTGGCGATCTGATGAATATGCAGTCTGAGAATATCGTTGCATTGTGCGAGGTTGACGACCGTCGCGCCGGGCGTGCTTACAAGCAATGGCCACAGGCAAAGGTGTACCGTGACTTTCGCAAGATGTTGACCGAGCAGAAGGATATCGACGCGGTTACGATCGCGACTCCCGATCACCTTCACTATGTTATTTCCATGTGGGCACTAAAGCACGGCAAGCACGTCTACTGCCAAAAGCCCATGACTCACACGATTAGCCAGGCTCGTGCCCTGGCCAAAGAAGCCGCCAAATCCAATCTCGCTACCCAGATGGGCAACCAGGGCAATGCCGGCGAGGGTGTGCGTCTGATTCAGGAGTTTATTGAAGATGGTGCACTCGGTACGGTCAGCGATGTCCACTGCTGGACAAACAAACCCGTTTGGCCGCAGGGAATAGGCAGGCCCAAAGAAACACAGCCGATTCCGGAAGGACTCGACTGGGATTTGTGGCTCGGTCCGGCACCGCATCGTCCGTTTAGCAATGCTTATGTTCCGTTCCTGTGGCGCGGCTGGTGGGATTTTGGATGTTGCTCACTGGGTGATATGGGTTGTCATGTGCTGAACACCCCATGGCGTGCCTTGAATCTCGGACTGCCCGAAAGCGTCGAAGCCTACTCGACTCGATGTAAAAAAGAAACCGGCCCACTGGCATCGATGGTTTACTACGACTTTCCCGCACGAGGATCCAGGCCTTCCGTGAAGCTGACCTGGTACGACGGCGGGAATATGCCGCCAAGACCCCTCGAACTCGAAGATGGACGCCGCATGGGAGACAATGAAGGCTGTCTCTTTGTCGGAGACAAAGGCAAGATAGTCTGCGGTTGTTATGGCGGAAGCGCTCGTATTATTCCGGAAAGCAAGATGAGAGAAATCGGGCGCCCCAGGCGACGAATTGAGCGATCACCCGGCCATTATGCCGAATGGATCAATGCCTGTAAGGGTGGCCCAAAACCCGGCTCACACTTCGAACACGCCGCATTGCTGACCGAGGTTGTTCACCTGGGCAATGTCGCCATTAGATCGGCGACCCATCAAAAGCAGAATGGTCGTGAGGTTAAGATACTGTGGGATGCCAAAGAAGGGAAAGTGAGCAACGTGCCCCACGCCAATCAGTATTTGCATAATGAACCCCGCAAAGGCTGGGAGATTTAGGCAAAACCCGGCTCGACTTACTTTGCCGGTCTTACCAGGACGAACAATCGCTTGACCTGATACTGCTCGGCATTGATTCCGCTGAATGTATAATCCGGGTTGCCGGTCGGACAGTTGCCGATGCCGACTTCTGTCTTAGGGCCTGTTGACCAGGTGTTAATTGCAAAGACGGTTTGTTTCTCAGATGGAATATGTATCTGCATCGAGCCGTATCCTTCGAAAGGACCTGTCGGTGTATCGCCAAAATCGTAGACTTCCTCAGATGCCCCCGGTATATGTGCGGCGTTCCTGGCCTCATAATTGTTGGGCCAAAACTCGATGTAACCCTTCAAGCCTTTGCCGGTTTTGACTCTGTCGACATTGGTCTTTACTGCCATGTTGTCAACCCATTGCATCAAGGTATGTTTTACCGTCGATGTTGGCACGCCTAATTTCGCTGCTTCCTTTGCAAATGGATCCATCGTTACCCACACATACTCTAAAGGTTTTTCGGCCTTTTGCAGGGCCAGAAAATAAGCGACACGATCAAAGGGTCCTGTCTCTTTTGCCCGATCCACACGATAAGACGCTGCTTTTTTTGTTGTTGCAGTATTGCCGATGTCGAAGATGTAAACAAGTTCGTATTCCTTAGCTTCCGGCACCATCGAATCCAGAAGATAACGCTCAGAAATCTTCCCCCCCCGAAATGCACTTACAGGAAATCCTTCGATATTCCTCAAGTTGGGTTCTGCCAGCATTGACCATGCATATCTCATGGCGACAGGTTTCTTAATGTCCGCACTGCCAAGTACTACGGTGTTACCGTCGATTTTCGCTTTGGCCGGCACGAAGACGCCGTTGGCTCCGGCGATCTCGAACCAGTCCGGCGTTTTGCCGTCACGAGTAGTAAAGCCGCTGCCGGTACGCGTGAAAGATACACGCAATCTGCCGGCTTCGATTTTCATTTTGTCGAACTGCGGACCGCCGTCGATTACATCCTTGCCGTATGTATTTGCAAGGGCCTGTTGTGCCAGACGATAACCAACCGGTCGCTTGTTTTGAGGATGGATGTCTTTGATATTGGCGACGTCATTGATGACGACCATGCCAGTGTTCGGAATCTCCTTTTCAATAGCAGCCTGAACTTCCCAGAAGGGCGGCAGGATGTGTGGCTGTTCGTTCCAATATGTAAACGGTGCTATTTGCACATAATAGTAAGGCAGGTCCGGCTGTCCCCATGCCTTTCGCCAGCCTTCAACGAGGGCTTGTGTCTTTTTGACATAGATCATGTCTTCGGTATGATTGGCTTCCCCCTGATACCAGATCGACCCTCTTATGCGATAGGGCACCAGACCTGCGATCATTGCGTTGTGCTTGTTGGCTGGGTCCATCCAATTGAGCAGTGCTCTTGTGCTGTTGTCCAGGGCCGGCATATTTGAGACACGTTCGTTGTTTTTGAGTTTTTCTTTAGCTTCGCTAATCCACTTTTCCGCATCGGCAATGCTTTTCCTGACGGCCTGTTTGTAACCCGGGTGGCTTGGTGTCGATGCTTCGATCCGCTTGACATAATCGGATAATTCCGGAACCTGTTTGAATCCCTCCAGCGGGATAAATGCTTCTATTGTCGATCCTCCCCACGAGCTGTGCAGCAGGCCGATAGGGACGTTCAATTCTTTAAGAAGCTCTTCACCGAAAAAATACCCAACGGCCGTAAATGTCGGCACGGTTTCCGGAGTGCATATCTCCCAACTCTTGATCGTCTCGACGTCATCAATTGGCTCGGATTTCATCACATGTTCTATCCGTATGTGACGAATCAGAGGGTGATCCGCATTGGCTAACTCCTGCCTGGCGTTATCGACTTTTGCCATGGGCCATTCCATGTTGGACTGTCCCGAACACAGCCACACCTCACCAACCAGTACATTATCAAATTCAATTGTTTCTTTGGAAGTTCTGACAATCAACTTTTGTCCTTTGGAGTTTGCCTTCAGGGGTTTCAGTTCTACACGCCATTTACCATCGCTATTGGATTTGACCGTCATATTCTGTCTGTCGAATTTGACAGTAACTTTCGTCCCCGGCTCTGCCCAACCCCATATAACCACCGGCAACTGCTGTTGCAGCACCATGTTGTCACTGAATATTTTTGGAAGGCGAAGCGATTGACCAGTTGCCAAAGTCGTGAAACTTATGACCACTAAAATGAATAGTAATGCTAAACCTGTCTTTTTGGATTTCATCAAACAGCTCCTTGTAGTTGAGGAATTGATATTATAAGCTCTTCCGTTGCTCCAGTACTTCTTCCAGGTACTTACCTCTCAGGTACTTGTCTTTATCGTAAAAAGGGTAATCGTCCCATGGCGACTTGCCGAAAACACGCGGATCACCTGTCTTTTTCTGGTAATCTTCCATTTGCTTTATAAGCCTTGCTTTGACTTTTGCATACTTCGGATCGTCTGCAAGGTTCATCATCTGATCAGGATCCTTATCGATTGCATACAATTCTTCTGCCGGAAGTTTCCCGAATGACATCGCGAAGAGTTCCTTCATATCTTCGTCATTCTGGTGCTCCATCATATAGCTCTTGGTCGCTCCTGCATCGATATCGCCAAAGGTCCCCTGGTGCGATGCTTCAAAATCTGGCCCGCCCATAGGCCAGCGGTCTGGCTCGTAATTTCTGATGTAAGTAAATTCTTTAGTATGAATGACACGCCGGGGATATGTCTTGCCCTCAGGACGCGCCCATACATGCCGTTCCAGCCCAGTGACAACCATAGATCGGCTTTTGTCGACCTGCCCCGATTCCCCTGATTTGAACAGGTTCATCAGGCTTTTACCGGTAATGCCTTCTGGAAGATCGACTCGTGCAGCTTCCAGGAAAGTCGGTGCAAAGTCGATATGGTTGACGTAATCATCCACTACCCTGCCGGGCTTGTCTATCCCGTTACCCCAGCGAATAGCAAGGGGCATGTGTACCCCGTAATGATACGCGGTAGCTTTTGCCCGCGGAAATGGCATGCCGTTGTCGGAAGTAACGACAATAATTGTATTGTCCAGTTCGCCATGTTCTTCGAGGGTTTTGAGCATCCTGCCAACATGCTGATCGAACCATTGAATCTCGAAGAGATAATCGCAAACGTCGTTTCTCACAACATCCACATCGGGCAAAAACTCAGGCACTTTCGCCTCATCGGGCGACATACCTGATCTTGCACCGTTACCGTACCCATAAGCACGATGCGGTTCCCAGCATCCGAACCAGAAACAGAATGGCTTTGTTTTGTCACGAGCATCCATGAAGTTATTGAAGCCCGTAGCGTAATCGACATTCGCCACTCCCTTAGGAGGTTTGAAGTCAGTCAGCTTGTCCCAGGACTTTCCAAACGGCTCCTTCCATGTATAGTCAAACGATTGATTTGCTGGAATGTAACCTTTGCCCGTCATACCGGTAACATAACCTGCATTTTCCAGCAGCTTCGTATAAATCGGGAATTTCTTTTTGAGTCGACCAAACAACAGCCCACCCTCTTCGAGTCGCCAGAAATCCTGTCCCGTAAGCACAGAAGCCCTTGATGGAGAGCATGAAGGACAGCCCGTAAACGAGTTGCTGAAAAGCACTCCTTCTTTTGCCACACGGTCAAAGTGAGGCGTCTTTATAACCGGATCGCCACCGATTGAAGTATGTGCCCAGCTCTGGTCGTCGGAAATACAGAAAAGAATATTCGGTTTATTCCTGGATATTTCCGGTAAAGCCAATGAATGCTTTTGCTGAGGTTTACATGACGATAGTGCTGAGGTTCCAAGGATACTTGCACCGAGTAATTTAAGGAAATCCCTGCGATGAAGTTGTTTTGGCATTACCCTTTTCCTTTCATTGATTGTTATGCAGTTCCATAGCAGGCTGCTCAACCTCTCGAAAAACGCCTCCTCTGAATAATACGTGGAATTATACGGGTCTGCAATATTTATCTTATCCTTCCTCGATACTTTACACTTTCCAGTGGACTCGAAAATGTCAATGAACCGTCCAGTAAAAGCACATTCACCGACCCACTGGTATATTCTCCATAATCAGAATTCCCCGGGGGCATTTGAGTCGCGAGTTGCCCGACGGAAACTTTGTGAAAACTGCCGAAACTATCGATTGCATTTGACGAATCGCCTACTAAAAGAGCGTTATCATTCAATACGTAATTGCTTAATGTAGTTCCTGTGATCTTGTCTTTTAACAGCCACATGTTCTCTTCGGACCAGAGAAATGTCTGAGAAGGGCTTGAAGCGATTTGACTCTTTTTAACTCCTTCGCCGTCAGAAGACTGTAAAGAACCGTTCATTGAATAACTGAAATGGACATCCCCTATGGGAATCTGAGGATGATGCATGTAATGGGCTTGTCCGAATCTGTTGGCATATTTCTTAAAGGTTGGGCATACATTGGCTTTTGTCGAATTAAGATAGGGCCAAAAAGGTCCTCCAAATTCATCTCCATAAGCTTCCAGATCAAGAGCATCGTTATGCCATCGGCAAAATCGTTCTATTTCATCTATAGAATAACCCGCCGAAATTGTAAACAGCCCTTCTTTGTAAAGGCTTTCCCAAGGCAGAGGAAATGTATCGTTGCTTTCGATGGAGTATAACTCAGTGGCAATATGGTATTGATGTAAGTTACTCTTGCAGAGAATCTCCTCAGCATACATTTTGGCCTTGTTCAATGCCGGCATAATCACAGAAAGAAGCAATGAAATAATTGCAATGACAACGAGCAACTCGATTAAAGTAAAACCATTCTTATACCTCATAGTAAACCTCCATCTTTTTTATCCAGTAACGCATGGTGATAGATAACAGTAGGATAACTCAATGGCCTGCCCAAAGCAATCCATATCGCGCATTTCTTTCATCATTTTGCGCCGCAAATATTTGAGTTGGATTTGCTTTTTATTCACAAATTTGATATTATCTCGTCAGACATATTCTATGGTGAGAGCCATACAGGGTAAATGAACCAGGAATAAGGACTCGATCACAGCTATGATATTGAGAATGAACAAGTATTCGATTACTTTTCTTGTATCTTTTTTGTGTGCAGGAATGTTCACTGGTTGCGCTACCGCTCCTTACGATGTTTTCATCGACTCAAGAGATAGCAATACTTACAGATACGCTCAGATCGGCAACCAGATTTGGATGTTGGAGAACTTGCGGTTCGATGTTCCAAAGAATTCCATGGCCTATAATGACGACCCTGCGATGATTGATAAGTATGGTTGCCTTTACAGGTGGAATGTAGCAAAGTATGCCTGTCCGGATGGGTGGCATTTGCCTACCGATGAAGAATGGAAGGAATTGGAAATTTTCCTCGGCATGGAACCCAAGGAGGTGGATTCTGAAGGTGAACGTGACTCAGGAGATGTTGGAAAGAAGTTGAAAAGCAAATCCGGCTGGGCTCATTATAACCGCCAGGGCAAAGGAACCGATGAAACAGACTTCTCTGCTTTACCGGGAGGTTTCAGATGGCTGGTCGGAACATTTAGTGGCAAAGGGCAATATACCTACTTCTGGACAGCAACACAAAAAGGAGGGGGCATGTATTACTATCGATATCTCTCGGCAGACAGCGATGGTGTTAATCGATACTTTGACAGAGGCGCAAATGCAATGAGTATTCGGTGTGTCAAAGATTAAAATGCAACAACATTACGATAAGATAAAGTTTATGAAGACTTTCGCATACGCAATTACGTTTATCATTATTTCGAGCGGCACATTTACTCTGGCGGATAATGCTGATAATAAGTGTAATCTAAAACATCCCGAATGGTCCAGAGATGCCGTCATGTACGAGGCAAACATAAGGCAATTTACAAAAGAAGGAACCTTCAATGCATTTGCACAGCATCTCCCACGTTTGAAAAAAATGGGCGTCGATGTAATCTGGCTGATGCCGATTCATCCGATTTCAAAGGTTAAAAGAAAAGGCACCCTCGGAGCCTATTATGCAACATCGGGTTATCAGCAGGTCCATCCAATGTATGGCACACTCGAAGACTTTAAGGCACTGGTAGAACAGGTCCATCAGTTGGATATGTACATATTGATGGACTGGGTGGCAAGATATACTGGCTATGATCATCCCTGGACCAAAGAGCATCCCGACTGGTATTTCCACAATGATAAGGGGGAATTAATTCCAGTCAAACCTCAGTGGTGGGATTGTGCTGCATTGGATTACCGTAATCCAGAGATGCGAGCGAAGATGATTGAAATGATGAAGTGGTGGGTAACCGAA
>SDBV01007595.1_pt1 | contig 14795 bp, 13 predicted proteins | sample 2277081 | NCBI WGS metagenome assembly SDBV01 (sample SAMN10402039, study PRJNA504765) | marine sediment metagenome | isolation source: marine sediment core GS10_PC15, 223 cmbsf | place: Arctic Ocean: Southern Knipovich Ridge | collected 2010
CCACTTATAGCCAGTTGTATCAATATAGATAAGCTGGTTATTTAAAAATACTCCTTCTACCGGACTAAGCACATCTAAAGAAATATGTTCTTTTATGGCAGGAAGAATAGTGAAACTGTTAACCTGTACACTGCTTCTATTACCTGCAGAATCCTCGCAATAACTTTTAATAAATTCTGTAATTAAACTTTTATCCTGCTTAATCTTTATAATTTCACCACGCCATAATTTAAAATCATTTTCTACACTTGATTGAGTTGAATAGAAAATATCTGCTCCGCTATCTATAAATTCCAAACTCAAAGATTTGTTATAGAGACCATCTTTATGATTTAGTACTGGCGATTTAGGTATATCTTTGTCAATAATGTACTTAATTAGTATTGTTTCTACAATTTCGTCTTCGTCCAGAGCCGTGACAACTAAACTATAGTTTCTATTTTCTCCTGTCATAGCAGTAAGACTCAAAGGGAAAATATATTTAATGGCTTTCTTATCAATACTTTCTATAAAATTATAATATATGTCTATTCCTGATATGGAATTAAATGACAGTTCAATATCATCACTATAAATACCGGCTTCATGAGAAGGAATTATAATATTATCGAGACTGAATAGAATAAAAAGAAAAGGAGTTCCAATCAGAAGTAAAATGAGAAAAAATTTAGATTTCATAACATCTGTTTTTTAATAATTTCAATAAGATCAGGACTATCCTTATAAAACTCTTTCAATTCGTTTTCTGCTAAACCCACAAGTTCATGACTCATATAGTGAATCCAAACATCATCCTCAGGTTTATTGATAATATGTGTCCTGCATGTATAGTCAGGTATTAATGGAAGTTTATCCTTTTTATACCTTATATCCTTGTAATCATGCACTGCAATTTTGAGATCTTTCCTGGGAATACCATAGTTTATAATAACTTCACCAAGATGATTGATTGTTCTTCCGGAATCATAGATATCATCAACTAATAAAACTTTATCCCCATTGCGTAGATATTCAGGATTATAAGTCCACCCATCAATCATAACTGCAGATTGTTCTTTAATATTTGTATATGAGCGGGCCACAACTGCTGCATAGAACACTGGACGATCATTACCTCTGACTATCTTAAAATATTCACTAATAACATTTCCAAGATATGCTCCACCACGCAATAAAACGTATATTACATCAGGAATAAAACCATCAGAATGGATCCTATTCGCAAGTTTCAATGCATTATTTCTGACATTATTGTAACTAATAAAATCTTTTGTCATAACTCCCCCCTTTATCCTATACTATTATCGGTAAGGCGAAATCAAAATATTTACTCTTTTTACGTTAAAACTGTTAGTATTTCAGTATGATCTTCAAAAACAGCTACAGTGTGCTCCCAGTGAGCAGATAACTTGTTATCCATCGTTAACACAGTCCATTCATCCTCAAGAACCCTTACATCATCTACTCCTAAGTTTATCATAGGTTCAATGGCTAAAACCATTCCTTTTTTTATTCTTGGATTTGGACCTGATCCAACATAATTAGGAACCTGAGGTGATTCATGGGGGCTAAATCCAACACCATGCCCACAGAAATCTCTTACAACACCATAGTTTTCATTTTTAGCATGAGCATAAACAGCCCGTGAAATATCATGAATTCTATTACCTATAACAGCTTTTTCAATTGCCAGAAAAAGAGATTCTTTTGTAATTCTTATCAGCTTTTCAGCTTCTTTTGATATTTTTCCTACAGGTAGAGTTACAGCTGCATCACTAAAAAAACCCTTATAACTTATACCAAGATCAAGACTTATGATATCTCCAACTTTTAGTTTTCGATTGGATGGTATACCATGGATTACTACTTCATTTACTGAGGTACACAAAGAGGCCGGATATCCCATATAATTTAAAAAGGCAGGTTTACCACCTCTTTTCTCAATAAAATTCCTTGCAAAACTATCTAATTCTTTTGTAGTTATACCTGTATCAACAAGTTTTTCAATTTCTAAATGTGTTTCTGCAAGGAATTTGCAGGATTCTCTAATACCATTGATTTCATTTATAGATTTAAGTTTTATCACTAAAAACTCCAATAATTATTGAGGCTGTCTGGTAATCCTGTAGTTCATTAAAAATGATACTTAGTTTACGATATACTGCCAAAATATTAGTACTTGAGTCTGAAAATTCAGCCTCGATTCAGTAGGTAGAAGGTCGAGTACGACTTCGAGTCAGTGGGATTACTATTAAGGAAAGACTGACTAAAGTTAAGGGACGGCCTGAATTACCAATAATTTTTAAAAGAGACTGTATTTTAACCAAATTCCAAGAAAATAATAACAGATATAACATTAATTGCCAACTATACCTTAATATGTAATGGATTCGAGTTTATTTAACAATAGATAGGCTTTAAGGTTGTTTTTGTCCTGATCCAATGCATATTTTAACTCTCTATACGAATGCTCGTAATCTTCTAAATTATATAACAAAGAAGCTAATTCAGTTCGTATCATGGATTTTGTTTTCATATTCTCTTCTGTATTATCCAACTTGTTTTCTGCTTTTTGATAGTATTCTATGGCATCCTGATAATCATTATTATATTCTGATATTACAGCAAGATTATAGAGTGATTCCCAAAGGAATTCTGATTCATATGAAAATTCAAACTGTTCTAAAGCTAAATTATATTTTCCGCTTTCTGCAGAAATTAAAGCTCTAAAAAAACTGATCCATCCATTATTTCCTGCTTTTTCGGCCTGATTAAGAAATTGCTGAAGGTGTGGAATATCATTGTTCTCAAATATATTCCAGGCCAGATATTTTGAAGCATTGATATTCTTCGGGTTCTGATTAACCAGGTCCCGAACTGTATTTATAAAATATTCAGGATTATTAACGCCCTTTAGCTCTCTAAGAGTAATTTCCAGCTCATTATCAGTTTGATTATAACTAAGATAATTTTCTATTATACTAATTGCTACTTTATCTTTGTTTTGTTCTAAATAGTAATTCATGATAATAAGCATTAATCTTCTATTATCCGGATAAACTTTAAGACATTCTTCTATGGTAGTATCAATTTCAGAATTAGTCTGTACAGAATTAAGCCATATTAAATTATAATAAGGGATCCATGAGTAATCTGAATAAAGTTCAATAAATTCTGTTAGAGAAATTTGAGCTTTTTTGTATATTCCCTGTCTTATTTGGATATCAATACGTAAAAGCTTAATTTCCTGAATACTGAAACCAAAATCCATTAAATCCAGCATCTCTAAAGCGATATCTAATTTCCCACTATCATATTTAATTAAAAACTGTAATTTTATATATTCAAAATCATCAGATACTATTTGTTCAAGAATTGCATCTGCTAATTCAAACTCTCCATGTTCCAGATACACCAATGCTGCATCAAGAAGAAACTTCCTGTTATTTGTAATTTCATACAACTTCCTATATATTGAAACACTTTTTTCATCTATACCCTGATATAGAAAATTATCATTTTCATGATAACTTTCATTCTTAATATTGGTTTCTATGTATAAACTTTCAGGAACAAGCTGTTTATCCAGATCCAGCAGTATTGAAGCAGCAACTTCACTTTTGCCGTTTTTAAGCAATACGAATATATAGACTGATAATATTAGTTCATCTTTAGGGTATTTCTGATATGCCATTTGAGAAATTTTTTCCAGGTTTTTATAACCCTGTACTTCCAATGCTCTTTTTAAAAGACGTTTATAGTGGATAGGACTATTAGCAGATTTGCTGGCAATATATATCAATTCGTCAGCTTGATTGTAATGTCCTGAGGCAACAAATGAATCAATTTCAACAATTAGATTAATGAAATCTGTTTCCTGATTAGTATTTTTTAAATATCGTAAAATGAGATAAATACCGGAAATAGTAATAATTATTGCCAAAACAAATATTATTACTTTTTTTCCAGTACTCATAATTTTCTGGCTTTCTTTATTCCATCAAGAATACCATTAATAAAGCGATACGCTTCATCACTACCATAATCTTTCGCTATATCAATAGCTTCGTTTATTGTTACTGCCAGTGGTATATCTTTTTGAAAAAGAATAGAATAGACACTAAGTCTTAATATTGCCAGTTCAACTTTTACAATACGATCAAAATCCCAGCTTTGTAATTGTTTTTTTATTGCATTATCAATTTCTTCCAGATTTTCTAAAGTGCCAACTATTAGTAATTTAGCAAATGTTATTGTTTCATCGTCATAGTTCTCAAGTTTTGTCTCGTCCATCCAGTCAAATCTAATTAGTTCTTTGATGCTGTTATCATTAAAATCCTTACTGAAAAGTGTCTGAAATGCCAGTATACGTGCTTTTCTTCGTGAACTCATATTGTTCCTATTAAAAAAATATTATTTCTGCCTGTTGTCGTAATTCTAAGTTTATCTCTCCGAGGGCTCTCTCCAGTGCCTGCTGCTGTTTTTCCTGTAGTATACCGTCTTTTATATAATCTCTAACCAGTATAGTATTATCCGGGGTAATTTTATCATCAAGTGATAGCAGTTTTGCTTCCAGTCTTTCAGTAATTTTCAGAATATGAAATCCTGAATTTGATTCCAAAACACCGGATATTTCATTTTTATCCAGTTGAAACATTTTATTAAAAAATACCTCTCCCAGCTGAAACTTGAGATTACGATTATCTCTTCCCACATAACCGATATCTCCACCTCTATACTTAATACTCTCTTCCTCAGAATATTTCAAAACTGCATCATCAAAGCTAATACTACCATTTCTAAGTTCGGTATATACTTTTTCGAGTTTCTTTCTTACAGCTTCACTTGTATCTGCATTTTTATTTAGGATGGGAATAAATATCATGCTTACTCTTACATATTCCGGATTAAAAAAGAGCTGCATATTCTCCTTATATCTTATCTCAATTTCGACCTTAGAAGGGATTTTGATATTTTCGAAAATAACTTTCTTTTTTTGTGTTATATAGCTTTGCTGTAAAAGCTGTTCGCTAATTCCTGCTATATAGACTTCCCAACTCACTGCAGTCTGATTAATAATTAACTGCTGAAATTGCTGGTCACTTATCCGTTGACGAATTTGTGCTTCAGCACTTTTTTTCTGAGCCTGAATAACTCTATTAATATCAAGATCTGATACTATAATGCCTGACTTTTCGGCTGCCTGGGCGATAAGTATAGATGAAATCATAGAATCAAGCATATCTGATCTTTTTATATTCTGCTGAGGCATCCCATTACTGATGAGTTGCTTATTATAAAGATCAATTCGCTCATCTACTTCCTGAGTCGTAATCATTTCCGGTCGAATAAGATTCACAGAAACCAAAGGTTCACTTAGAATATCTGCAAAGGTAGTTGTTACAATATAAGTGAATAGTAATATGAATAAAAACCTTTTCATTGAATACTCCGAGAATCCTGCTACAATCAGAAAATATGCAAGTTCTTACCAATTATACTTGCTTCTTCAGTTGATGAAATAACATCTGATTTTTTTAAATACATACCTTCATGTTCCATAGTATGCATAAGTTTATTAAGAGATTTCTGAGTCCTCAAACCGCTGCGAAGTAAGAAAGCATATGATCTTTTACCTCTAATTAAACCTGAACTACTTAGGAAAAAGGCCGTTCTTGCAGGTATCTTACCTCCAATGAAATTCAAAGGCTCGATACCAACGGCTACATAATTATAAATTGTCAGTTTAGAATTGACATCCAGGTCGCCATCTATGACGTCGACCTGATGCCCCTGAGATCTTATACCATCTGCAAGTGCACCAGCTAAAACTGACAACTTCTTGCGTTTTTTGTTTGAAAAGTAAACTATTGCTACTCTCATTACTACCTCAACTGATTTTATTCTGCTGAGTTATCACTTTCAATATCAACAGGCTCATTCCACCACTCAGCTGTAGTCTCAATAGCCTGATCTCTTGCAGCTCCCAGAACATCACCTGCTGCTGGAGTTCTGTTTATCCATGCATTACCAAGTGAACTCAAAATAAAAACTGCTCCAAGGATTGAAGTCGTTTTTGTCAGGATATTTCCTGATCTTGACCCGAAAGCTGCTCCGCTTCCTCCGCCAAAGATTCCACCCAGACCATCACCCTGCTCGTCCTGCATCATAACTATTATTATGAGCAATATTGCACTGATTATAAAAATTACTAAAAGTAATGTTCCTATTATTGCCATTTAATTTTCTCCGCTAACTGTAACTATTTATTATATTCCATAATAGGAATAAAGGTTTCTGCTTTAAGGGCTGCACCACCTACTAATGCACCATCAATATTGGGTTTTGCCATTAATTCCTTAACATTAGAAGGTTTAACAGATCCTCCATATTGAATAATAATTTTCTCTGCTGCGTCTTTACTATACAAATCTTCAATTTTATTACGAATAACTCTATGGATATCATCGGCATCTTCAGGAGTTGCAGTTTTCCCTGTTCCAATAGCCCATACAGGTTCGTATGCAATAGTAATAGCATTAAGTTCACTTTCAGATATTTCTTTTAATCCTTCTACCACCTGATCCTTAACTATCTTCTCGGCGAGACCACCCTCACGTTCTTCAAGAGTTTCACCTATACAAAAAATTACATCCAGCTTATGTTTTAAGGCAAGATGAATTTTTGTATTTATTATTTTATCATTCTCACCATAAATAGCTCTTCTTTCTGAATGTCCAAGTATAACTGTATCTACACCTAAATCCTTCAGCATCAGTACTGATATTTCACCTGTGTGAGCTCCGGATTCACTAGTAGACATATTCTGAGCACCCAGTACAAGATCTGTATCTTTAACAGCCTCTGCTACTGCATCAAGAGCAGTAAAAGGAGGTGCTATAAGGATTTTATTTCTGAAACTGCCATTATCAAGGAGTTCCTTTACAAGGGCCAAAGCTTCTGACCTGGTATTATTCATTTTCCAATTTCCAGCCATATATGAAATACGCATTTTTACTCCTTTAACGCTACGATTCCAGGCAGCGTTTTACCTTCAAGATACTCCAGAGAAGCACCTCCTCCAGTAGAAACATGATCTATTTTATCTGCAAAGCCAAATTTATTAACAGCAGCGACAGAATCACCACCACCAACAACGGTAGTACCTTTACAAGATGCAACCAACTTTGCAACACCCAGAGTTCCTTTTGAAAAGCTGTCAAACTCAAAAACACCCAGGGGGCCATTCCAAACAAGAGATTTCGATGTTGATATTACATCACTGTATGACTTTAAAGTTTCGGGGCCAATATCCATTCCAATCAAACCATTCGGAACACTTTCACCTTTAACAGTTATTACTTCAGCATCAGCCGAAAATTCGGAAGCTGCCAGATGATCAACTGGAAGAAGTACCTGCACACCTTTTCCGGCAGCCTTTTTCATTAAATTAACAGCAATATCAATATAATCTTCTTCAACCAGGGAGTTACCTATTGATAGACCTCTGGCTTTCAAAAATGTGTAAGCCATTCCACCGCCAATTATAAGAGTACTGCAATTCTTTAGAAGAGATTCCAATACACTAATTTTTGATGAAACTTTAGCACCACCTATTATGGCAACAAAAGGTTTTTCAGGGTTTGTTACGAGAGGGTCAAAAAAAGCCACCTCTTTCTCTATAAGGAAACCTCCGGCAGAAGGTAACTTATGCGCAACACCTTCAGTCGATGCATGAGCCCTATGAGCAGTCCCGAAGGCATCATTTATATAAATATCTCCATTCTTTGAAAGTTGGCTGGCAAATTCTTCATCATTTTTTGTTTCTTCATTATGGAATCTAAGATTTTCAAGAAGGAGAACCTCTCCAGCCTTTAAATCCCGTGCCTGAGCCATGACTTCTTTTCCAATACAGTCATTCGCCATCTTTACTTCTCTTCCTAGAAGTTCTTCCAGCCGCCCTCTTACAAGAGAAAGGGAAAATTCTTCTTTCACATCTCCCTTTGGCCGGCCAAGATGGCTCATCACTACGAGTGATGCACCATCCTGGTCTAATATATAGTTCAGAGTCTGTAACGCTGCTTTTATTCGTGTATCATCTGTAATTTTCCCTTCTTTCATTGGTACATTGAAGTCAACACGTACCAGACATCTCTTATTCCTTAAATCAAGATCTCTGACTGTTCTGATTTTCATAGATTTCTTTTCCTATTTCAGGCTATCCCTTAACTTTAGTCAGTCTCTCCATAATAGTAATCCCACTGACTCGAGGTTGTACTCGACCTTCTACCCACTGAATCGAGGCTGAGTTTTAAGACTCAACCACTAATATATTAACAATACATAGTATACTCAATAGCATAATTAGTGAACTACGTAGTTACAGGACAGCCTCATTTAGTAATAAAAACTGCAAGGTCCACTACTCTGTTGGAATAACCCCATTCATTATCATACCAGGATAGTACTTTAAAAAAGCCCTTTCCTATTTTCATTGTAGACAATGAATCGAATATTGAAGAATGAGGATTACCAACAACATCTACCGAAACAATCGGATCCTCTGTATATTCTAAATATCCTTTCATGGGACCATCAGCTGCTGCTTTGACTGCCGCATTCAGTTCTTCAACAGTAGGATTTTTTTCAAGTCTAACTGTAAGATCTACCAATGAACCGGTTGGTGTAGGAACTCTCAGGGCCATACCATTAAGTTTACCTTTAAGTTCAGGGACAACAAGACCCACTGCAGCGGCAGCTCCTGTAGTTGTAGGGATAATTGAAACTGCACCGGCTCTCGCTCTACGAAGATCACTATGTGGAGCGTCATGTATTCTTTGATCACTGGTGTATGCATGAACTGTAGTCATTAGACCTTCTACAACACCGAAATTATCCTGAAGAACTTTTGCAACAGGTGCAAGACAATTAGTGGTACATGATGCATTTGATACTGCAACATCTCCATCTTTATATGAGTCATCATTTACACCCAGTACGACGGTTCTATCCACTTCATCTTTAGCTGGAACGGTAAGAATTACTTTTTTTGCGCCAGCTTCAATATGATCTTTATAACCACCCTTCGGACCGCTGGCAGTTCTGAAAATACCAGTAGATTCTACTGCTACATCCACACCGAGTTCATTCCAGGGAAGATTTTTAGGTTCTCTTTCTGCAAAAACTTTAATTTCCTTTCCGTCTACAATAATTGCATTGTCTTTAGCTTCAACAGAATATTTCAGGACTCCATAATTTGAGTCATATTTTAAAAGGTGAGCAAGAGTTTTAGGATCTGTAATATCATTAATCGCTACTATTTCAATACCATCTCTCTCAAAAGCTACTTTAAAAACACTTCTACCAATTCTACCAAATCCATTAATTGCTATTTTCATACTTTCCTCCATAGTGTTATTAAACATTCGCGTCTAATATATGATGAAGCATCATTAAATGTCAATAAATCAGGGTATACTGATAATAGATTTATAAAGGTCAACTGGTAAGCTTTTCTTAACCATATTCTCCTCGTTTTCAGAAAAATCCATAGATTCAGTTTTTTTAATAAGATAATCACCGGGATTTATCATATCAAAAAATTGATATTTCCTTAATGTCCCTTCTGAAACCAGGTCATCTGTTTTGGTAATTTCAACCTCTCCAAGAAGTAGATCAGGGTTAAAATCCAGAGCAATACTGTCTTTCTTCAAACTTAAGTAATCTTCCCTGATAACAAGAAAAATATCACCCTCATTGGTTCCCTGGATTTTCCCTACATTAAGAAGAACTCTATTGAACTTTCTTTCGATAATTTCACTCCACTTTGGCAGTGATTCACTTAAAGTTCTGGATATTATCTGAAGAGATAAACTTATTCTTTGATTCCCTGTCCTGAAAATTGGTATTTCCATAAGAAGAGAACCTGTTCCTGAGTGATAAATCTTTGCCTCAGCAGAAAAAGATCTCTGTGTATCTCTAAAATCAAATATAATAAAATAATCACTATCTTTATTCCGGGCGGTTCTATAGGCTGTTGAAAAATCAGATGGATAAGCATTAAAATACGCTTCAATATTTTCATATCCATGTAAAGTATGAATCAGATAATACCCTAAATGGATACCTTCATTAAAAGTGTTGTACGAAATACCTGATTCACTAAGAAAAAGCTCCACATTGTATTTAGGAACTTCAATAAGAAACTGATCAATACCCCATCGCTCTGATACTGTATCAGAGATTATGCTGTGATATATTTCCAGCTCATCTGCCAAATCCTTATCATCAGGTCTTTCAGAAGCAATGTTTTCAAGCATTGACAAATATTTGTTCAGATAACCATCAGTCTTCATAAGCCCGGCATAGAGTTTCTTTCCCTCAGTAGAATGAGGATCGACAAGTAGACCTCTCCTGAATTCGTTTCTGGCTTGTATTGCATAATTTCTGTTAATAAACTCAACACCCTGCTGGAAGTGATAATCAGCATATTTTTTTCTAACGGGGTCATTAATCGGTTTATGTGCAATCAGTGTATTTTCCAAAGCAATACGCGGTAGTTCATTCTGTGGACCATATCTAATGGCTGTAGCGTAACAATAGATGGATTTATCGATATTTCCTAATTTTAAATATACTTCCCCAAGCAGATACCATATTTCAGAATTTGATCTGGTAATATTTAGAGAATCTTCGATAAGCACAACAGCTCTGTCATATTTTTCCAGAGAGATATATATAAGACTCAAGAGGAAAATTGTATCCGGATTCCCTGAATCAATATCAAAAGATCTTGTTGCATATTCCAGCGCTGTATTAATTTTATCAGACTCATAGTAATGTTTTGCAGTAATATAATTAACATGAGCATTTTCAGGATATAGAATTAAAATCTGATCAATATATGTCTCAGAAATAGTTATTTCATTCATACTATCAAATAGTATTATAGAAGAAATAAGAGCTTTTCTGTTACCGGGGGATTTTTTAAGAGCATTTTTATATAATTCCAATGCTTTGAGAATATTCCCTTCTGCAACTTCCAGTTCAGCTGAAGCAAGAAGTGCACCTGTATTATTAGGCTGTTCTTTAAGAATACTAATATAAAAAGACCCGGCTTTTAAAAAATCTCCCTGTCCTGTTAGTATACGTCCGTAAAGAATTTTAGCTTCTATAGAGCCTCTATTCAAAAAAATAGCCTTAGATACATGAATAGATGCCTCTTCATATTCTTCTAATACCAAATAAGCTTCTGCTATACCGAGTCTTGCATCAAAATATGAAGGATTCTTTTTAATTATTTCCTTAAAAATAGCTATTGACTGGTAGATATCATTTTCCAGAAAAGTTGTTTCTGCTTCTTTCTGCAATTCAATAAGAGAAGGTGTCTGTGCCATAACATATGCTGAGAGACAAATAAGAATAAAAACAGATAATATTCTGTTCAATTTTTTCCCTTCAGTACAATTTTAACACTTTTTATTTTATGGCCATCCATATCCTGAATTATAAAATCAACATCACCGGATGTGACTTTTTCATATTTTACTGGAATTTTCCCAAATAAATCAAAAACGAAACCCCCAAGAGTATCAAAATCTTCCTCAGGAATATTCAGCCTGAGTTCTTCATTAAGGTCTTCAATGTCAACTCTACCATCACAGAGGTATGATTTATCATCAATTTGCAGAATATCCTCAACTTCATTATCGAATTCATCCTGAATATCACCAACAATCTCTTCTATAATATCTTCAAGGCAGACTATTCCTGATACACCTCCATATTCATCTACAGAAACGGCTATGTGTACATGCCTTCGTTTGAATTCACGTAAAAGCGTATCCAGTCTTTTACTCTCAGGAATAAAATAAGGTTTCCTTAATATCTTTTCGATTTCAATCTCTTTTCGATCCGTAAGATATTTCAACAAATCTTTTGCATAGAGTATACCGATTACATTATCAATAGTCTCTTCATAAACGGGGAATCTTGAATGCCCACAGCTAATTATCATTTCAAACATCTCTGACAGAGCAATATCTTTGGACAAAAAAACAACATCGATACGGGGAACCATAACCTCTTTAACAGTTGTTTCAGATAATTCAACAATTCCCTTAATCATATCTCTGGCATCGTAATCAAGCTTTTCCAGGTTCTTCTCCTCCTTATCCGGGGCTTTCCCAAACATTTTACTGATAAAACTCTTTTGACTCAAATTATTCTTTCTCCCGAAATGCTTATCAGAATCTCTTCCTGAATTTGAAGCATTTTCTCATTCATTGAATTTGTCTGATGGTCCATACCATTAAGATGAAGAATACCATGAATTAAAACCCGTTTTAACTCTTCATCAATAACAACATTGAAAATTTCAGAATGATGTTTTATTCTCTCTAAAGAGACAATTATATCACCAGCATATATTATATCACCGACAGATTCGAGATCCTGATTAAAGGATAAAACATCTGTAGGCTCATTTTTTGATCTATATTTATGATTTAGTTCCTGTATAATTATATCATCACAGAGCATGATTGATATTTCCCAGTTCTTTATTTTCAATTTATCCAGAACCTCTAAGCAAAAGCTGTTTATCCCTTCACTAATATCCGTCTCCAGTACATTTTTATAGCTTATTTCTATTGTATTCATACAGCTTTTCTCTTAATCTTGGGGTATTCAATACGGGTATGAAAGTATCCGGAAAGAATCTGCAGGAAACTTTTTTTAATAATCAGCATATCATTCATTGTCAAGGCGGAGTTTGCCATTTGTCCTCTTTCTATCTTTTCCATTATCAATTTCCATATAAATTTTTCCAATTTGTTTATTGTAGGTTTTTTTAAAACTCTTGATGCTGCTTCAACAGTATCAGCGAGCATAACAACAGCAGCTTCTTTTGATTCAGGAGGTATTCCTGTATAAGAATAATCCTCAGGTTTAATCTTAGAATCTGAGCCTTCTTTATTAATTGCTTCAATGTAAAAATAGCCTATAAGTCCGCTACCATGATGCTGTGCAATTATTTCTATTATTTCAAATGGAAGGCTCATTTCCTTTGCTCTTTCAATACCAACCTTAACATGAGATTTAATTACAGCAACAGAAAGACTAGGGTTTAACATATCATGTTTATTTGCCTCAGTCTGATTCTCAATAAAATATTCAGGCTGATCCAGCTTCCCTATATCATGATAGTAAGCACCTACTCTAGCTAGTAATGGATTAGCTCCAATTTCTCTACATGCAGCATCTGCAAGACTTGCAACTGCTACTGAATGACCATAGGTGCCTGGAGCCATAGTAACCATTTTTCTGAATAATGGCGCATTCATATCAGATAATTCCATTAAACGAAAAACCGTTGGAATATTTAAAAAGTGCTCAAAAACAGGAATAAGAGTCAGATTTATCACACTTGACAAAAATGCATTAAGTGCTGCCCAAAGAACAGCAAAAAACAACCAGTTTAATTCAAGATTTTGAGGAAGGCCAATTAGTAGTACTAATATATTTATGACAGCAAGAAAAGCAGCAGATTTTACAAGATCAATTCGTTTTTCCGCACCTTTTATTAAAAAAGCTGCAGATATACCAGTTACAAAAGAGAAAATAAAGCTTGGAATAGTTGCATCGGAAAATAAAAAAAGAGACATTGATAAAATAATAACGCTTATTATACTCTCCTCAAATCCAATTAATATAACAATCATCATGCTGAAAAGTGCAGTTGGCAGAAAAAGTGCAAGAATAAAACTATTTGTAAAATTAAACTGTGATATCACTGAAGTATAGAGTATGAATACAAAGTAAAATGAAATCAATAAATAAATGTATTGATATTTACGTCTCTTGTTCATGAACAATGGTTTAAACATGAGAATGGAGAAAATGTAAATTAGAATAAGAAATAAGAAAACTGCCGAAATCTCTCTAATATTAATATTTTTTACTCTTGTGTTCAGCACTCTGGCTTTTTCAATATCTTTTGCAGTAACAATAAAACCGCTTCGTATAATATAATCTCCCGAATAAATCTCTTCTATTACAGGATCTATTTCCTTTTTTATTTTATCATACTTTAATTCTGTTTGAATTTCATCAAAAAATACATTTTCTTTAATAAACCTGTCAACAATTAGATGAATAGCATATTTTTCAGTATTTTGAATATTTCTTAATACTAGTTTTTCTTCTACAATTCTATCTATATCACTTACCGTTAGGATACTATCTTTATCAATTGTACTAAATTGTTTTCTACCACTTTTCCATCTCCATACTTCTATGCTTTCTATATCCTTCAAAGAAACTTTCTCTGTATTTTCAACAACACCTCTATCCAGAATTTCCTCCAGTAAATCTGATGCTGCTGGTATTACTATATAAGGGTCTACATCGTCCAATAGAAATTGTATTTCTTCCAGATCAAATAATTTTATCAACCAGGAACTGAGTTCAGACCTCAAACTTTGATTGGGAGACTCCCTGTGCATTAGATATTTTTGTGAAAAGATAAAAAAATCATTTAGAACAAAATTTATTTTTTCATTATCCAGTTCAAATACAGGAGGAGTCGAAGCCAATCTATCCCTAACCATCTCATCAGTGGCTTTACTGTCTGTATAAGTGTAATTGTGATCGGCTATCAAGTCTCTGGATGCAACTTTACCTTCCTCAAAACCTTCCAGTCTAAAACCAGGGAAGAACACACCATATTGGTTCGAAATTATCACCATAATAAGAATTAATAAGAACGATATTATAATGATTAAAGCTGTTTGTTT
>SDBV01007596.1_pt1 | contig 14794 bp, 15 predicted proteins | sample 2277081 | NCBI WGS metagenome assembly SDBV01 (sample SAMN10402039, study PRJNA504765) | marine sediment metagenome | isolation source: marine sediment core GS10_PC15, 223 cmbsf | place: Arctic Ocean: Southern Knipovich Ridge | collected 2010
GCGTCCCGATCGTGTTGTCGCAGTCGGGTGCTGCTGCGTCTTCGACAGCGACATCAGTGAGAGCGACGTTGCCGCTGTTGGTAACTGTGATCGTCCATGATGCAGTGCCGCCCGAAACGACGGCCCGGCTCGCCGGCGTCTTCTCGATCGTGACGTCGCCGACGAAGACATCGGCGGTTGCTGCGGCGCCGACGCCTTCAGCTGTGGTAACGAGCGCTGTGTTCGTGAACGATGCGGTCACATTGGCGAGTGCGCAATCATAGGACGTGTATTCGCCGGAGAGGAGGGTCCCGAGCGTGTTGTCGCAGTCGGGTGCTGCTGCGTCTTCGACAGCGACACCAGTGAGATCGCCGGGGCCGCTGTTGCGAACTGTGATCGTCCATGATGCAGTGCCGCCCGAAACGACGGTCCGGCTCGCCGGCGTCTTCTCGATCGTGACGGCGTCGCCAGCGAAGATGATGTCGTTTGACACCTGATGAGTTCCAGGGGCCGCCCCGAGATTCCACATGATCCCGAATCCGTTATCGGTCGAAGGGCTTGTGTCGATCGAGTTCGGGAAGTCGAGCCCATCCGGGATGTAGGAACTCGGCGTCGCATAGAACGCTGAGTAGTAGGCGGTCCAGGCGGGCCCGGACACGTAGCGGAACGCCTCGACAACATCAGATTGGCTGGCGCCAACGACCGCTGGTGGGCCGGCCGAGAAGAATCCTGGACCTGTGTCGGAGCCGCCCAGGTATGAATCGATCGTACGATACAGCCTGACCGGATCGGCGTTACCGGCCGGGATAGTGACCGTTATCGTCTCATTGAAATAGCTGTTGAAAGCAACGTAGGTGAGTTCGATCGCCACTACATAGTCCCGACCGGAGACGGTCTTGGTCAGGACACTCGAGATCGTGCCACTCCCGGATGCCGATCCTCCGGTCGTGGTGATCGAGTCCCACTCTGCATTCGGGGTGATGGGGGGGGTGTTCGGCCCGATCGAGAAATCGCCAACAACAAGATATATCCCATTGAAAAGGCTCGTGTTCGTCGTAGCGCCTGGAGTGGTGCCTGGCCAAAAAACCTGACCGCTGCCTTCGCGGTCGATCTGGATCTGGCCTGATCCGTAGTGAATCGCGAGTCCGTCAGCGGGCCCCGTTCCACCCGAGGCGTTGATCACCGCGGCCAGATCATAGGCTGGCTCCAACAAATCCGATCCATCGCCGCTCGACGAGTCGACGCTGCCGTTGTGGTCGACCGGCTCTGCCCCGTCTGCCTTCACGCTGGACGCCACTTCGTCGGCATGTGTCGTCCCGGACCATATCGAAAATGAGGCGATCAGCAATACTGTGACGATCGCTGTTTTCATCGCAAGACGTCTACGCATCAAACACTCCCGTTGGCGCAGCGTGTGGCGCGAACACCACTGAACGTGTTGATGTGAGAGCAACCGACGTCAACAGAGCCAGCCCGCGCCGCACGGCATGCCCCCGACGTTTCACATGCGGTCGAGCACCTGGAGCTGCCATGTAAACAGTATCGACTCGCTGAACTGCTAAACTTTAATAGGGGTTTGACCACGATCATTATCTTGGGCTGGGCTCCAGAAGGGCGCTCCGGCCTGCGTGTATGTTTGGATGACATGTCATACAGGCGGAGCCGGCTCGACGCGTGTGGGGGATCATCTTGCTAGTCAAATCTTCGTAAGGTGGTTCGATGATCTCTTCTGATTACCGGGCGTCGAGATGTATACCAGCAATCGTGTGAAGCGATGGGGTCGGCCCCCCCGCATGATTGTGTGGACATTTAGTCGGCATAGCGGGTCTCGGTTTAGCTACAGCGCCACTCAACCGAGTAGATCGAGATCAGTGAAGTCATCGAGAGGAGGCTCGTAGTGCCCGTGATAGACGGTACGTATTCTGACCTCGCCGAGGACGACCCGATACTCCAGAATGAAGTCGTCGACCCGGAGCCGCCGAAACTGAGGTCGAAGCGGGTTCACCTGGCCGAGTTCTGGGTTGTCGGCCAGCAAACTGGCCGAGCTGCTGAGCTTCGTGAGGAACCGGGCTGCGGCCATGGGATCGCGCTCGTCGATCCACCCTGTGATCTCACTAACGCGCTCACCGGCGCGCTGTGACCAGAAAACCTTCATCAGCCAGCTTGTTCTTGAGCCAAAGCGCCTTCGGTAAGCCGCTTGCGAGCCCGTATGAGCACCTCGTCGGTGCTCAGGACACGTCCCTCTTCGAAATCGAGCCCACTCTCAATCAGGTCATCGACCAAGGCGAGTTGTTGTTGAAGTTGTGCGAAGTCTTCGGCTGACATGACCACAAACGCTGCCTTGCCGCCCTGTGTGACAACGAGCGGAGCGTGTATTGCGGCAATGCGGCGCACGTGCTTCGCCACGTTGGCCTTGAACTCGCTGATGGGAATAATGTCTTCGAGCTTGAATGGCTTCACGGCAGCGCCAGTCTGGGTCGACAAATCGTATGGATCGTATTTTAGCACGTGCATTGGATCACAATCCAGATCCTATGCCGGAGTCGGTGTAGTTAAATGGAGACCCGCTATGCCGACTAAATGTCCACATAATCATGCGGGGGGGGTCGATTTTTTGGCCAGGTACCGCCAGATCGTCGTGTTAGTTGGCACGAGGCCGGCCGCGGATGCCTGCCCACTTCTCGCTCGCTACGGCACTGAGTCTCGTACGGTGGATGTGACTCGTGTATGCCTTGTCGGACCAGGCGAGCGCAGTCGCGACGAGCGCGAAAGCCCAGCACGCGAGACCGGGAACGTAGAACCACAACGGTGGCGGGTTGTCTTGAATATCAAGCATGCCGAGAATCAGGCCGGTGGTCACGAACGCGAGTATTCCGAGCGCGTACAAGAGTGATGCTGCGGCACGCCACTTTCGGTCCTCGCTCAATACAGCGAACTGAATCCAGACAAATACTGTTACGCCTACCCCGAACGCGATCAGTACGACAAAAACAAACCAGCTCATCAGTCGCCAACGGTCGTCGCCGGCGCGTCGAGGGTCTGTCGCCGGCTATCTCGGAGTGCGCCATGTGAGGCGGCGAGTTGATCCTGGAGCTCGCGGTTTTTGTGGAGGAGTTCGCGGTTCTTGGCTCGGAGCAGGTCGAGGAGAGCGTCTTTGGACCGGTCCGATGCCCGTTTCGCTCGCGGTTTTGCGGTCTGCGTCTGTTTCGTCGGGCGCAGTTCCTCGATTCTGTGTCGGATGTCGGCGGTTGTGTAGAGCCAGTTGCGCGAGACGCCGGCAGCAGTCGCGACGGTGGCGAAACTGATAGACTCGCCGTCGCGTTGGAGTTGGTCGATCGCCTGGCAGGCGCGGCCGCGGGTGTCTTCGCTGCGCTGGCGGGCGGCGGCGAGAAGGTGTTTGCTGTTGTCTGCTCTCACTGCTGTTTCCCTTACGACTTGTGTTGTTCGAGGACTTCGACGACTTGTTCGAGGTTCGAACAGACGCGTTGATTCATCTCTGCTTGGCGTTGATGGCCTTCAGTCTTGGCCTCTGCAACGATCTTGCGGCTCTCGGCCAGCTGGTTGCGGTGAATCGGGAGGAAGGTGACGTCGGTTTCGAAGTGGTCACACGTGAGGCACGCGTTGGCGTGTGGGCATTGGGATTGGGTCGGGAGTCCGCAGTAGCCGTTCGGAAGCGCCTGCGCCGTCAATCTGTGTCGGAGCCAACGAGCGTCATCGTCAAATTCCTTCGGTTGGAATTGGACCGGCTCGCCACGAGCGCTGAAACGCCGTTCTTCGTAGCGGAGGAACTCTTGCTTGACGGTCTGATCGTGAATTTTTGCATAGCGACCTGTCATCGTAATTGCGTCGTGGCCGTAGTAGGCCTGGATGGTCTCGAGTCGCACGTCGGCATTGACGAGTCGAGTGCCGACGGTATGACGGAAGCGATGCGCGGTCACTTCAACCGGGTTGCCTGAGGCGTCGCAGATGCCGCAGTCTTTCGCCCACGCCCGAATGCGGGTACGTAACGTCCCATAAACGAACGGATACGCGCCGTCGGGGTTCACGCGCAGACGTGGGAACAGCCAGGGACTACCGCCCGGCCAGCGCTGTCGCACCCATGCTTGTTGCTCCTCGATCGTTTCCAGCGTTCGCTCGTTGATCGGGATCGTGTGTTCCTTGCGCATTTTCGACTGGTAGTAGCGCAAGTAGGGATGCCCGTCGCCGTCATGGATTACGCAGTCATTGTCGATTGTGCAGAGTTCGCCGGCGCGGCGGCCGGTCTCGATCAGGAGTACGACAATACGCCGTGTCGGGCCGTCCGGAAGCCGATCGAGTTTCGCCTCTAACTGGCTCATCGTGCGCTCATCGAGATAGCGCGGTAGCCGGCTCCGTTCCTTCGGGAACTCGTCGTTGTAGATCGTTGCCTCTTCCGGGAACGAACACCAGCCGTGACGTCGGCAATCCTCAAGAAAACAGCGGACATCGCCAAGATTGCGACTCTGCGTATACGGTGCTCGCCCTGAAGTCCGGACTTCGCTGATGTAGGGCTCGATCACGTCCGCCCGTGTGATCGCAACGGGAACAGCGTAAGGCTGGTGGTCAGCGAGCCAAGCGGCGAACTCGATCACATGCCGCCGGTTGTGGTGGAGCGTGCTCACACCCCGCCCGGCGTGCACCCGAGACCGAAGCCAACTCTTCGCCACGTCCCTTAACCACAGCTGGTCGATCGCCGAGAAATCCATACGCGCAGGCCACGAACCGCGCAAGATCTCATCGGCATACCCGAGGCGCCGCAAGTCCCACACGTCACGGTCGAACTCGGCCCGGCCGTCGTACATGTCGACAAGTCCACGATGCGCGCAGCGCAACACGGCGACGAACGGTTCGGCCGATTTCGGTTTCCATCGTGGATGGTCACTACGCAGGCGTAACTCCCACGAAGCAAGCTCGCGGTCGACGAACGACCCGACACCGACGCCGCTATGGCGAGCGGCCAGCTGCACAACGGTGTTCAGATGGCCAGACGGCTGCAGTCGCGCGTCGACCCTTTGCTGAAGCGCCCATTGCATCTCCAACCGCAACAACCCATCCAACGGCGTGAAGTCGATCCAGGCGCGCCGCCGCCTCCCTCTCACCTCCGTTACGATTTCGAAGCGGTCTACCCGGAATTCGCCGCCGAGACGCGCCAACAGGCGTGCCTCACGCTCTTCGTATGGTGCCCACCACGACGGCGCTGGCGATGCTCCTGTCATCGTGCTGCTCCGATCGTGATCGCGACCCCGCGGTTCGCCCAGTAGGCGCCGAGTTCTTCGCGGAGATCCTCGACATTCAAGTGACTGTACGTGTCGATCGTTGTCTGCACCGACGCATGCCCGAAGCGTTTCGCGACGAGTTCCATCCTCACACCCGTGCGCAAGAGTTCTGTCGCATGCGTATGCCGGAAGACATGCGGGCTGAACCTGATCCCCGTCCGTCCACGAATGCGACGGACGACGTCTTCGACGCTCGAGTACCGCCACCGAGCCCCGACCGGAGGGCGGAACAGATTCGTGAACACGAAGTCGGAATCGACATCGCCATATTCGTCAACCATATAGTCGGCATACAGATCGACCAGGTCACCGCTGATGTCGACCGCGTACGACAACGACGATGACTTCGAACGCGCATCGGCCGGATTGTCGTCGCGGGGCACGATCCAGATCTTGCGATCCCACGTATGCATGTCCTCATGCCGCAAGCCCAGCGCCTGGCCGACACGCATCCCCGTCTCGTACAGCAAAGCGAACAAGAACCGGTCCCGCAGCCGCGTGCACGCATTCAAGATCTGCTGCACGTCGTCCTGAGACAGCACCTCAGCGAGGCGCCGCGACGTACGCACCTTCACGAGCCGGGTCCGCTGCGGCATGCTCTTCGTCACATGATGCAAAAACGGCTTGTAGCCGCGTCTCGCGATCTTCCGCCAACATGTGATCCGCTCGATCACATCACAGCCGTTGCGGGCCTGAAACTCATAGAACGAGGTCACCGCCGCCAACATCGTGTCGATCGTCCGCGCCGAACGACACGCGGCTTCCTCGGAGAAAGGAATCACGTTCGCGGCCGGGCGTCGGAGCCAGCCGGCAAACTCGCCGACATCCTCGAGCCGCACCGTTTCCCACGCCAGGTCCGTCGCCGCGAGGAACGAGAAATACGCTTTCAACGCGAACGCGTACGTCCGCACCGTGTTCGGTGACCGGCCCAGATCAGCCAGAAACCCGAGGAAAGACTCGATCGCCGGAACCGGCAAGTGATCGTCGCCCAGCACCGTCCATGACGTCTCGCCCGTCGACGTCTCCAGCCGCTGCACCCTCACCACCAAACGCCCCTTCGTCGAGTACATCAATGACGTGAATTACACACCCGTGATAACACAAACTCGACGAGAAGTGGTGGACCCTCCGGCCTCCGTGGATTACGTCCATGACGCCGGAGAGCCAACCTGGGTTAATGATCGGGGAAAGATCCTTACTCAAGGTGCGAACTGCCTGGTCAGACGTAGTGTCCGGCAAGGTGCCCTCGGAAGCGGCACACGTTGTGCCCGGCTCACGTCAACGCTGTGACCTGCGCAGATACGGACGAACTCAGGATCCTGCACGGATCATGGTCAGACCCCAAGAAGCGTCCGAGAAAATGGAGGTCTTCATCGGCGAACGGTGGTCCAAGAATAAATTCTCCACGGCCGAACGATCGGTAGCGGGCAAGCGCATCCGCCATTTCACCGCCGATGATCTCGATGCGTTCTCCAAGACGTTCTTGGTGCCTGTTGGATTCTTCTTTCTACCGCCGGCGAAGGGCTCCTTTGACGGCGAGTACGCGAACTCAACCCTGTCTTTCGAATACTGGGTTGGTAGGTCCATTGCGCCACATCCTTCGGAGGTCCGCGCTACGTTCGATGAGCTTCAGAAGAGGATCACGGGGGACGATCGCAAGGAACGCCGACAGATCCTCTTAGACAATCTTCTTGAGCACACCCTCGCCTGCGTTCATCTTCTGGTCGACATCCGATCCAGTTCATCAAGGGCGGACGGCATCTTTGCCAACGTATCGGGCCAGGGAGCCAAGGCCATCGAGGCCGTTCTGCGTCTTGGCGGTAGCGGCCCAGAGGATCCGATGGCGGATTACACACGGGCAGAGTGGCTGAAATGAGTAGCGGACACGTTCAGAAGAAACGCGGCAAGTGGTACGCCCGATACGAAATGGCGGCCGGACCAGACGGCGAACGTATGCAGAAGATGCAGGCGCTTCCCGATGCTCCAAACAAGAAACAAGCCGAGGCGGCACTGCGCGACATCCTTCAGCGCCTCGACCAAGGCACGTTCGTCGAACCATCGCAACGCACGCTGGCAAGCTTTCTGCTCGACGAATGGATCCCGGCCCGCCGCGACAGCCTGAAACCTCCGACGTTCGAGTCGTACACGCAGAACATCAGACTGCATGTCGTGCCGACACTTGGCGCGACTCCCCTACAGAAGCTCATGCCGGGTCATCTCAACAGACTCTATGCAGATCTCCGCGAGTCGGGCCGTTGCGATGGGAACGGCGGGTTGTCGCCACGCTCAACCAGATACATCCACACCATCATCCGTAAGGCACTCGACGACGCGCTGAAGTGGGGCCTCGTCGTGCGCAATGTTGCCGATGCCGCAGCGCCTCCGAGCGGTCGCCGAACATCCGACACGGAGATGAAATCATGGACGGTTGACGACCTGCGGACCTTTCTCTCGTCGCTCACGGACGACCGGCTGTACGCGGCGTGGCTTCTCGCGGCGACGACAGGTATGCGACGCGGTGAGATTCTCGGGTTGCGTTGGAGTGATATCGATCTCGACTCCACGTCGCTGTCCGTACGACAGACGCTCATCAGTGTCTCTTACAAGATGCAGTTCTCTACGCCGAAGACGGAGCGCTCGAGGCGGACCGTGGCGCTCGACGTTGCCACTGTGAAGGCTCTGCGGACCCACCGGACAGCACAGCTCGAGGAACGACTGGCGTGGGGTGAGGCTTACGAAGATCGCGGCCTCGTGTTCACACGAGAAAACGGTGCACCGATCCATCCCGATACGTTCGCGCAATGGTTCCCGAAACATGTGAACCGTGCCGGCGTTCCGTCGATCAGATTCCATGACGTCCGCCATACGCACGCGTCGCTTGCGTTGCAAGCTGGCGTGCCCGTGAAGGTCGTGTCGGAGCGGCTTGGTCACGCGTCCGCTGGCTTCACGCTCGACGTCTACGCGCATGTAATGCCGGGAATGCAGGCCGAGGCCGCTAAGACCGTAGCGGCGTTATTCGTCGGACCGTGAAATTTATGGGGGACAAATGGGGGACATCGACAGCCTCGGTCGAGTTGTGCGAAACCCTACACCACCTCTGACCTGCATATTCTTGGTACGCCCGGAGGAATTCGAATCCCCGACCTTCTGATCCGTAATCAGACGCTCTATCCAGCTGAGCTACGGGCGCATGTGCGGAGGGTGAGGGATTTGAACCCTCGAGGGCCTTGCGACCCAACGGGATTAGCAATCCCGCGCCATAGACCAGACTAGGCGAACCCTCCCATAACGAAACCCAAAGTTTAGCGAACCGCGGCCGGTCCGTCTTCGGAGATGCAGCTGAGGGCTAGCGGCCGGCGGCCGGCACGAAAACCCCCGATTCGGCGAAAAACGCCTGCCGGCGGCAGTATCCTCATCTTGCCGACTCGGAGCAGTGGCGATAGCCCGCCGATCTGCAATTGACCTGGAAGTGAACCATGGCAGAAACAATTCTCACCAACGAAGCGCACGGGCGCTTGGTCAACGAGCTTGCGGAGCTCGAAACCGCCGGACGGGATGCCGTTCGCGAACGCATCCAAACCGCGCGCGAAGAAGGCGACCTCAAGGAGAACTCCGAGTATCACGAAGCCAAAGACGATCAAGGCCTGATGGAGGCGCGCATTCTCGAACTCCGTGCCGTTCTCGAAACTGCTCGCATCGACGATGGCCCGCTGGACCTTTCGACCGTCACTCCGGGCGTGCGGGTCACTCTCGTCGATGAAGATGGCGACGAAGATGTCTACGCGTTCACGTCGACCCTCAACAAGACCCACGACGACGTAGCTCTCATCTCGCCCGAGTCTCCGCTCGGCGCGGCAATCGCCGGAAAATCAGTCGGCGACAAGGCAAGTTACAGCGCGCCGGCGGGAGTGTTCGAGGTAGAAGTCGTTTCGATCGACGAACTCTGACCGCGACGGAGGCCGACCAATGACAGCCATAATCATCGCAGCCGCGACCGGCCTAACCACCGGCATGATCGTCGCAGCCGTCAAATCCTGCCGCAACGCGCAACGCGACCAGTAGCGAACACTCAGCCCAACATCATGGGTCCCGACTCCCCCTCAGGCGTCGATGCTCGACGCGATGCATCCCCGAGCGATTTCGGCGACACGGCGGCGAACCCGGGGACACCCCCGGCAGCACCCCGAAGGACCGCCACAACCAAAAGGGCGGCTGAAAATGCAGCGGACCGAGCCCGAAGGGCGAGGGAGCACTTTTTCAGCGCCAGCGGCGGGCCTCATGGGATGGCTTTCAAACCCGACAAACGGCCCAGACCGGCAGTAGCCCGCTCGATCTTTACACAAGTGGGCGCACATTACCGAGGTTGCTCCCACATCGTGTAAGAAGTTGCATGGGATTGGGCGCGGACTGGCCCCGCTGTGGAAGAATGTCACCATGGCACGTGCTGACCTTCTTGTTTCATTGGTCCGATCGGGATCGGCAGGCGATCAACTGGGCTTCCGCCGCGCAGTCGAGGCGATCATCGCTGAAGAGAACTCTAAGCAGCACGGCATTGTCGCTTCGCAACTTACCGAAGCACTTAAGACCGAAGGCGGCAATAGAGTCAATCCGCGACCCGCTGCCACAAATAGTTCATCGCCAGTGTTCGAAATCGAACCGCGGCGTCGAGTGGAAGATCTGGTCCTCTCAAAAGAAGTAGACGAAACCGTTGCGGATATCATCGAAGAGCATCATCGGAACGATCTGCTGCGGTCCTTCGGTCTGGAGCCCCGGCACCGGGTACTGCTGGTAGGCCCTCCAGGCAGCGGAAAGACATCGCTTGCTGAGGCGATCGCAACCGATGTCATGCTCCCGTTCCTCGTCGTTCGCTACGAAGCCCTGATTTCTTCCTATTTGGGCGAAACCGCCGGACGACTGGACGCTCTTTTCCAGACGGCGCGAAAACAACCATGCGTATTGTTCTTTGACGAATTCGACACCATCGCTAAAGAGCGAGGCGACCTTCACGAGACCGGTGAAATCAAACGTGTCGTGTCGTCACTCCTGTTACAGATTGACCGCCTACCGAGTTATGTGATTGTTGTCGTCGCCACCAATCATCCAGAGCTGCTGGACAGGGCAGTGTGGCGAAGGTTCCAGGCCCGTTTGACGCTCCCCGCAGCGACCCGAGCTGGAACCATCTTGTTCTTGGATCGTTGGACTCAGCACGCCGGTGTGAGTCTCGGCTATTCGCATCGCACTTTGGCTGACAAGCTTCGAGGAAGAAGCTTTGCTGAGGTCGAAGAATTCGTCATAACGGTGCAACGACGCTTGGTGTTGGACGGTCCGGGAGCAGATGAACGCACCGTAACGCGAACGTGCCTCGCACAATCACGTGACCGGAACACGGACTGGGCCGGATGACCGAAGAGGGCCCGGCCCGTCCAGTCATTGTGATGGCTGTTCCTCCGCTCGTGGCATTTCAACCGACCGCAAGAGGGAACTCCCATACTCAAAGGCCGTCCCGCACGCGGCAGGGTGAGCGCCTTGATGCCCGTTTCAACGAACTGAAACGGCTCCTTGACGGCTCTAGCGCAGCCGAGGTCGTGGACGAGCTTCCGCCTGGCGACCCCGAACTCGTTGTCGTCTTTGAGATCATCGACACCACAGTCGTCGATGCCAGTCGTCTCGCGAATGCTTTCCGCAAAGTCGGACTGGAACCATTACTCGACGTCGAGGGCCAATTTGACGACGACGCCATACCCGATGACTTCGCTCGCCTGCCAACGAAACGCATACAAATAGAACCCATCAAACGGTTTCTCCATGCGTGCATGGCCAACGAGCGTGCGGTTGAGGAATTGCTTCGCATTTGGACGCACTGGAAAACAGACAGACGGATGTTTCAAGGCTTCGGCGCGTTTACAGAACTGTTCAAACAACTACACGACGTTCGTGCCTGGGGACCCGCTGATCGCGTGCGCAGCACCGGGCTATCAACTCATGTGGCCGAAGCCCTGCGTGAACGTCTCGCCGACGTACCTCTCATCATCGAACTCTGGTATCGGACCGGCGTGCAACAGCGACAAGTCTCCGAACAGCGTGTGCGGGATGCGATCGCGCAGATGGGTGGTCACGTGTTTACTTACGCCGACCGTCCAGAGATCGGGTACCACGCTCTTGCCGCGACGCTCCCTGCAACAACGCTGGAACCTGTCCGTTCGGATATCGAACTAGAGCATCTACAACAAGTGAAACTTCTTCAAACCTCAGACGTGCTCTTCGTGCGGCCGGGAGGTCAGCGGCTCAGCACAGGACTCGAAAATGACTTAGCGGCTGCGCACGAGCCGGAAGCAGAAATGCCGACCGGGCCACCAATACTCGCAGCCATTGATGGCCTTCCCGCTTCCAATCATCCTTATCTCCGTGACCGACTTGAGATCCTCGACCCCGACGATCTTTCTTCCGATCCCACATACACCGTGGAGCGTCGCCGACATGGGACCATGGTCGCGTCGGTGCTGATATGGGGCGACCTCGGTGCTGGCGAAAAACCCGCACGCCGGAAAATCGTCATTCGCCCGATGCTCGCACCTGACATGCACACCCAAAACGAGGGTGAAAGCATTCCGCGGAATCAGCTCCCCGCTGATCTGACCATTAGATCAGTCCGGGAAGTGCTGAGCGATGTGGTCGGGCCGAACGGCGAATCGACAATTCGGATCATCAATGTTTCACTCGGCGATCCACTCGCCCAGTTCGACACCATCCCGACGGCATGGGCGCGCGCCATCGACTGGCTCTCCTATGAATTCAACCTTCTCTTCATAGTTGCGGCAGGTAATCATCCGTCTCAGATCCAACTGACCGAAGAAGACCTCAGAAATCCCGATGGGGCCGCGCGCGACGCGGTCACAGCCGACGCCTTGGCTCAACTCTCAGCGCGCCGTCGTCTCCTATCGCCTGCGGAGTCGCTTAACGCCTTAACGATAGGAGCTCTCCACAGCGACGCCGCAGGTGAGTCGTACGAATTGGGTTATCAAATCGACCTCTGGAGCGGCGAAGGTCACCCCTCGCCAACAACCGCGCACGGCCGTGGAATCCGAAGGGCGATCAAGCCGGATCTGGCGGCTCCCGGAGGGCGCCAGCTCTACACTTCTCTCCCGAGCGGTCCCGTTGAGCCCATGATGCGGACAGCCCTTCCTCCGGGGATCGAGGTCGCTGCCCCACCCGACAAGACCGCGTTTGTGTGTGGCACGACTTTCGCCGCAACCGATGTTTCACGGCGGGCTGCCCGGATCGTTGAGTCCCTCCGGGACGCTACGCCGAGAGTTGGTGACAAATATGAAGCGGTTTCCGCAAAAGCACTTCTGGTTCACGGCGCGGCTTTTCCGCACAATGCCTCCTATGGAATACCGACGGACCGACTCGTTGGCTACGGTTCCCTTGATCGCGACCTGGCAGCGGGCTGTCTCAACACGCAATCAACTATTCTGTTCACTGGAGACATCGGGCCGCGGCAGCGAACTGACATCCAAGTCCCCTTCCCACACGATATCGCCTCGCTTTCAGAACTCCGGCGAATCACTGTGACTCTCGCTTGGTTCTCTCCGATCAACTGGAACCATCGACACTACCGCCGAGCAAAGTTGACCATAAATGGCCCGCCCCAAATCCCAAGTAACCTTCGAAACAATCTAGGCCCCGACTACAGGCTCACCGAGAGAGGCACGGTCCTGCACCGCGTATTCGAGACCGATCGAGCATTCACCGAAGAAACGCTTACCTTCACCGTGAAGTGCTTCGACCAGGCCGGCGGATTCACCGACACGATACCGTTTGCCCTCGCAATATCCCTTGAGGTCGGAACCGGCGTCAACCTCGACGTCTACAGTCTCGTGAAAAATCAATTACAGACACGAACGCGCATCCGATGACACGATGCTGTCGTCTTGGGTCGGCAGCAAGCGCCAACTCCCTTCGTCTAAGACTCGCGCACTCCCGATACAGCGCATAGCGCGTGCCGCCCAAAGTCATATTTGAACTGCGAAAGCCAATTCGTAGTCGGCATTCCCCCAATTCTCGGCGATGCCAGCCAAAAAGGTGCCGACATCAAGCCCGAGACCTGTCGCTCTGAGGGCAACCCGCTGTATCGAGACACGGAATTCGCTGTCGGCTGAACAGGCGTCAATACTCATACCTGTTCAGAAAATGGTTCGCCGGTCGGCCAGTTCTCAGGAACGTCGAAGAGTTCCCGGAGGTCGACTGATGCGTCCGTTCTTTTGAGTTGAAGCCACTAGCGCCGTCGCACCAACGATCGCATGTGCGAACGCCGTCGTGGCTGATGAGCAGATTGTGTGACGGGTCCTGCAGCCGGGTCGAGCAATGGGCCGCCCGGCAAACCCTCTCGACGGTGAGCGACTGCGATCGAATTGTCACAGGTATATGAGACAGTTGTGGAGAGACGCTAGGCACAGGGACGCGGATGCCCGACAGAACACGCCCGAACAACGATGAGCGCAGCGCCGCCGATGTAGCGGACGCTTGGGCAGTGCTCAAAGCAAACCTGACTCGTCTTCGCGACGGCGATTTGAAGCTGACGAACCGGGGCGGCGAGATCACGGTCAACGAGGATGGCTCCAAGACGATGACGATGCCATGGTGGACGTCGCCGGTACTCGACGCGGTCCATCGGGCTTTGTATCGTGTCGGCGCGATGGAGACACGGAACTGGCCGAAAGCTCTGGATGGTCTTGTGCAGACACCGGAGGCGATCGCGGCCGCGCCGATTGAAGACGTACTCGTTTACTCGACGGCTGCGATTCGCGGCGAGCGCTTCGTGCTGGGCGTGTACCCGACGTGGGCGAAGAACGGGATGGTCTACGAGATAGTTCGCCGCCTGGTTGAGTATGCGGAAACGCACACCGTTGACGGCGTACCGCCGAACATGAGCCGGCAGACGGGTCGGCGATGATGAACATGTCACGTCCGAATGTGAACAGTCGACGCGTGTTGGCGGCCGCCGCAACATTCCTTGCGGTCATCATCATCTGGTGTTTTCAGTACGGTCTGGTCGTGCCTGGCTACTACGGGACCGCTTGGGTTCTCAGGGTCTGCGCGTGGCTGTTCAGGGCAGCGCTCGCGGCAGGTGCTATCGGCGTCATCTTCTTGCTCTTGCCGCCGGTTGGCTGGGTCGTCGTGGGCTTCTTGTACCTGATCCATGCCGACCGTCGAGCACTTGATCGACAAATGCGAACCTTGAATGGTGAATACCAGACCCGACAGCTTCGCCGCGCACGGGTACGCAGTCTGCTGCTACGGCCGTGGCTGCGATCAAGTTGGGACGGCCACAATTCGCAGCCTGATGACTCGTTTCGCCAGGCCATCACTCGCCACGCGGCGAAAGTAGAGTGACTACATGCAACTGTTCAGTTGTTTAGGTAAATCGCGCGGTCCGCGCGATTTGTTGGTGGATTGCCCACTGATCGCGGTCTTGTCGGTGTAGATATGTGGTGTGACGAAACATGATGACGCTGTTGAAC
>SDBV01007597.1_pt1 | contig 14793 bp, 17 predicted proteins | sample 2277081 | NCBI WGS metagenome assembly SDBV01 (sample SAMN10402039, study PRJNA504765) | marine sediment metagenome | isolation source: marine sediment core GS10_PC15, 223 cmbsf | place: Arctic Ocean: Southern Knipovich Ridge | collected 2010
CTCCGCGAAGACGGCCTCAAGACCCTCGGCCGCGTCGCGCCGGACGCCCGCGTCGTCGTCATGCGGGACACGATCCACGACGTGCCGATCCAGCGGCCTGAGGAGCTGGCGAAGCAGATTTCCAACTTCGCCGGATAAGCCAGGGGCGGACCGTTCCCGGCCCGCCCCCAGACTCACCTACGTTGCGCTGATAGCGCTTAGTCGTCGAAGTCCTCTGCCTCCGCCCCATTCGTGATGAAAAGCGCCATCGCCTTGTCGAACGACTCCCGGCTCAGCACCGGACTCGCCCCATCGAAGGCGGCACTCTCCATCAAGATGTCGACGAGATCGCGTGCATGGCTCGCCCGCGGCTTCACGGAGTGTGCGTTGAACAATTTCTCAGCGGCGTACTCGATCGCGTCGTCCTCCACGGGTACCCCTTTCTCGCGGCACTCGCGGCGCAGGATCTCGCCGAAGCTCGCCTGATCGGGGTTGGGGATACGCACCTTGTACAGAATGCGGCGCAGCAGCGCGTCGTCCGCCACCTCGCGCACGCGCGCGTTCGTGGCGAATAGCAGCTGCAGCCTGAAGGGAACATTCAACTTCTCACCGGTCACCATGCTGAGCGAGTCCCAGCCCCGCTCCAGCGGGATCAGCCAGCGCGTCAGCAGGTCCGTCGTCGTCACGCGCTGGCGGCCGAAGTCGTCCACCACCAGCACGCCGTTCTGCGCCTTGATGTGCGCCGGCGCCTGGTAGAAGCGCGACTGCGGGTCGTATCCCAGGTCCATCGCGCCGCGGTCCATCTCCGCACCGAGGATGATCGCCGGCCGGCGCACCTTCACCCAACGCCCGTCGAAGTCTGACTTTTCCTTCGGCTCGTCGCCCGAATCCTCGTCGAGCGGAACGTGGATCGACGGATCGAATACGCGGATCACCTGCCCGTAGGCGTAGATCGCGAACGGCACGTAAGAGTGACCGTCCAGCGCCTGCGAAAAGCTCTCCAGGATCACCGACTTGCCGTTGCCGGAAGGCCCGTAGAAGAGGGTCGTCTTGCCGGAGAACAAGGCGCGCGCCACGGCGTCCGAGACGTCGCTCGCTAGCACCAGGTTCTTCACCGCCTCTGTGATCTCGTGGCGGCTCACCTCTTGCTTCTCCTCGAACAGCTTCTTCATTACGCTCGTGTACTGATCCGCAGTCACCGGCGCCGGGCCAGCGTAGCGAGTGCGCTCCAGCGCCTCTGAGACGCGCGCCTCGCCCCTCTCGGACAGCCGGTAGCGGTAGTTCCCCGTGTAGAGATCGGACTGGCTGAGAACAACGATCAGCCGGTCCTCGACAAGCGTCTCCAGTATCTGGGAGACGATGTCTCCGGCCAGCCCCAGCCGCTGCGCCAGTTGCGACATCGAAGGTGTGCCGGTATAGTGCATGATCTTCAGCGTGAGGTCCGTCAGGAACGCCTTCGAAAGGCCAACCTCGGCGAACGAGCGCGGCGCACGCAGCATCGCTCCGCCATCGTCCGGCTCCGGCGCCTCGGCAACGGTCGCCATCGTGCGCGAGATGAACTGCGACATCGAATCGCTGTGCTCATCCGCGGACGCATCGGCGGGCGCTTCAGTCGCCGAGTCGCGAGAAAAGAATGAGGGGACCACTCTCGTCCCCTGGACCTCGCCCGCAGGCTGGTCCGATTGCGGCGTGGCGGCGCCGTCCGGCTTGATGCTCTCGTCTTTGAACGTCGATTCGGTCTCCATCGTCACCTCATGTCCTTGGGGTACGCCTGCTCTGCCCACTCATTGGGGGGCCACCAACTTAGACGCCGCACCGGGAGCACCCGTTACCAAACCTCGCCAGCGATGGCGGCCAACGTTTGTATTTTCCTGCACAAGCTATTGACCTTGAAACTCGGCGAATGCTATAAAAAGGCTAGAGCATTGCCTTCGCATTGAGCAGACCAATAGTGGCTATAGGGTACTTCAATGGAGATCCCCCCAGTCGTAATCGACCGCCTCCCGCTCTACGCCCGCGCTCTCGCCGGCCTTGAGGCGACGGGGCGCGAGGTGGTGAGCTCGCAGGAGCTCGGACACCAGCTCAACGTCACCCCTGCCCAGATTCGCAAAGACCTCAGCTACTTCGGGCGCTTCGGCAAACAAGGCCGCGGCTACAACGTTCGTAAGCTCCTCGAAGAGCTGCGCGGCATCCTCGGCCTCAACCGCCAGTGGCGGATGACGCTCGTCGGCACGGGCCGCCTGGGCCGCGCCATCCTGGGTTACGAAGGGTTCGGACCGCAGGGCTTCCGCATCGTCGAAACGTTCGACTCAGACCCCGAGTGGGTCGGCAAAGAGATCAACGGCCTCACGATCAAGAACACCGCTGATCTTGAGATGGTGCTGCGCGCGCGCCCCGTCGACGTCGGCATCGTCGCTGTCCCCGCGGAGACCGCGCAGAGCGTAATCGACCGGCTCGTCGAGTGCGGCGTCCAGGCGATCCTCAACTACGCGCCGATCGCCGCCCACGTCCCGCCGTCGGTTCACATCAAGCGCATCGACCCCGTACTCGCCTTGCAGGGCATGACCTACTACCTCAAGGCCAACGCGGCCCCACAGAAGTAGGGGCGCTGCCCGCCGCGCCCGATAGGTGACGTCGCTTGCCACGCCAGATGGGAGGCAATTGTGCCAAGGCATCACATCGAAATCAGCCTGCCGACAAAGCCGCTGAAGAACGTCGACACGACGATTGCTGTCTGGAGCGATGACGAAAAGCTGGGCGAGATGCGGATCTCGCGAGGGAGCCTCGATTGGATCCCTTCGGGCGCGCAAATCCCAAGGCGGATAACGTGGGAGAACCTGGCTTATTTGCTTAACGACCCGGACCGGGCATTGCAGGCTTTGCGCAGGGCGGACGGCCAGTAGTCCTTTCGGTCAGAAGACCGAGCGTCACGGCAACGGCGTTGGGGCGCGCTCCTACGCAGGACGGGGCTGCGCTAGAGGCTGACCAGCCACTCACCCTCGGCCGGCTGCGCGCGCTTGATCAGGTCGAGGTGCTCCAGCGCGATGCCCGCACCCATCGCCACGCACTCCATCGGGCTGTCCGCCACGTAACAGGGAATCCCAATCTCCTGCGTGATCAGCCGGTCCAGGTTCCGCAGCATGCCCGTCCCACCGGACAGCACGATGCCGCGGTCGACAACGTCGGAGGCCAGCTCCGGTGGCGTCCGTTCGAGGACCGATCGCGCCGCGCCGACGATCGACTGCAGCGGGTCCGCAATCGCCTGTGTCACGTCCGACGACGTCACGGTGATCGTCCGCGGCAGCCCGGTGATCTGGTCCCGGCCACGCACCTGGTACGTAATCTCTTCCTCCAGCGGCAGCGCGCTCCCGATCGCGATCTTCAACTCCTCCGCCGTCCTGTCGCCGATGACGAGGTTGTGGCGCCGCTTCACGTACGCGGCGATCGCGTCGTCCAGACGGTCGCCGGCAACGCGGACACTCTCGCTGACGACGATGCCGTACATCGAAATCACGGCCGCCTCAGTGCGTCCACCGCCGATGTCGACGACCATGTGGCCCTGCGGAATGTGCACAGGGATGCGCGCGCCGATCGCGGCCGCCAGCGGCTCCGGGATCAGGTGCGCCGGCCTGCGTGCGCCGGCGGCCTCGGCGGCGTCCTGAACAGCCCTCTGCTCAACGCCCGTAACGCCGGCGGGCACGCAAATCATCACTTCGGGCTTGACCATAGAGATACGGCCCAGCACGCGGCCGATGAAGTAGCGAAGCATCGCCTCCGTCGTCACGTAGTCGGCGATCACGCCTTCACGCATCGGGCGCACGACCTGGATCGAGCCCGGCGTGCGGCCCAGCATCTCCCGCGCCTCGGTGCCGACCGCAACGATGCTGTTGTCGCGCGTCGCTACCGCGACGACCGACGGCTCCGCGATCACGATGCCGCGGCCCTTCACGTACACGAGCACGTTCGCCGTCCCCAGATCCACCCCGATTCGCTTCCCTAGCATTAGATCCTCTCGATGTCTGCTCCGAGTGAGCGCAGCTTCTCGTCGATCCTCTCGTATCCGCGGTCCACGTGATAAATGTCCGACACAGTCGTGCGGCCGCTCGCCGCGAGCCCTGCAAGTATGAATGCTGCCCCCGCTCGCACATCCAGCGCCGTCAGCGCCGAACCGCTCAGGGGAGTGGGCCCGGTAATGATAGCAGCGGTCGTACCTGTCGTCACTATCTCCGCGCCCATCTTGCGCAGGTCGCTGATGTAGCCGAGCCGGTTGTCGAAGACGCGTTCGTGCACCGTACTGACACCGTGCGCCTGCGTCAGCAGCACCGCCATCGGCGCCTGCAGGTCAGTAGGAAAACCCGGGTACGGAAGCGCCTGCAGCGTAAGCGCCCGCAGCTCACCGCAAGCATTCACGCGCATCAGGTCGCCGGATGTCTGGACGTCGACGCCGGCCTGGCGCAGCTTGGCCTCGACGCCCTGCATGTGATTTGGCTCCACGCCCCGGATCTCAACCTCGCCACCGGTCATCGCCGCGGCGATCGCGAACGTTCCCGCCTCGATCCGGTCAGGGATGATTCGGAAACGCACGCCGTGCAGTTGCCCGACGCCTTTGATCGTGATCGTGTTCGTGCCGGCGCCGGAGATGTCGGCCCCCATCCCATTCAGCATCGCCGCCAGGTTCTGCACCTCCGGCTCGGCGGCCGCGTTCACGATCGTCGTCGTGCCCTTCGCGCAGACGGCCGCCATCATCGTGTTCTGAGTGCCCAGCACGCTCGGGTAGTCGGCGAAGAAAGTCGAACCGCGCAGCTCCGTGGCTTTCGCGCGGAACACCTCCTGGCTCACTTCGGTCTCCGCACCGAGCGATCGGAAGCCGGCCAGGTGCACGTCGATCGGGCGCTGGCCGATGATATCGCCGCCGGGCGGCGGACAGGATGCCTCGCCCAAGCGCCCGAGCAGCGCGCCCATGACGAGAAAACTGCCACGCAACGTGCCCACGAGTTCCCGGTCAGGACAGGACGACGTGACCTCGGCCGCGTTCAGCCGCAGCTTGCGATCGTCGGCCCATTCGACAAAGCAACCAAGGCTGCGCAGCACGAGCGCCATCTGCTCAACGTCGTCGATGTTGGGTACGTTCTCAAGAAAACAATCGTCGGCGACGAGCAGCGACGCCGCCATCGCGCCCAGAGTCGCGTTCTTGGAGCCCCCGACCTGGACAGAGCCAGACAGGCGCCTACCACCTTCGAGGACGAGAGTCTGCTCGCGCAGCTTGAGGGCCATCAGCCCCTGATTTTACACCCCGGGCGGGCCGGACGGCCCACGGTGAGTCCGCCGGCGGCGCCTCTCGACTGCGCGCAGCCGCAGAAGCGATCGCTGCAGTGAGGCAGCGGCGGCCACCAGATCCTCGGTGTCCTCGCGCTCTTCGAGTGCCCGCTCGGCGCGGCGGCGCGCTTCCTCGGCACGAACGGTGTCGATCTCCTCGGCGCGCTCTGCCGCGTCCGCCAGGATCGTCACGCGGTCGTCCTTCACCTCGAGGAACCCGCCGGTGATCGCCACGTCAGTCTCATCACCGTCCTTGACCAGGCGCAGTATGCCCGCCTTGATCATCGTCAGCAGCGGAGCGTGGCTCGGCAGGACCGTCAGCTCTCCCTGAATGCCCGGCGCTATGACTTCGTCCACACCTTCCTCGGTGTAGACCTCGCGCTCGGCTGTTACGACGTGTACTGAAAGCGGCATGATTCCTCGCTACGCGGCCTTCTCCGCGGCGGCCATCTTCTCCGCTTCCTCGACCGCCTCGTCAATCGTGCCGACCATGTAGAACGCCTGCTCCGGCAGCGAGTCGTGCTTGCCGTCGAGGATCTCGAGGAAGCCCCGTACCGTCTCCTTGACCGGCACGTAGCGTCCCGGCCGGCCCGTGAACACCTCGGCCACGTTGAACGGCTGCGTCAGGAAGCGCTGAATGCGGCGCGCCCGCCCGACGGCGATCTTGTCCTCGTCCGACAGCTCCTCGACACCGAGGATGGCGATGATGTCCTTCAGGTCCTTGTAGCGCTGCAGCACCGCCTGCACGCCTCGCGCCGCCTTGTAGTGGTCCTCGCCAACGATCCGTGGGTCGAGCACGCGTGAGAACGATGACAGCGGGTCCACCGCCGGGTACAACCCCTCTTCGACGAGCGCCCGGTCCAGCGAGATCACCGCGTCCAGGTGCCCGAACGTCGTCACGATCCCCGGATCCGTGTAGTCGTCCGCCGGTACGTAGATCGCCTGGAACGACGTGATCGAGCCACGCTTCGTCGACGTGATGCGCTCCTCCAGCACACCCATGTCGGTCGCCAGCGTCGGCTGGTAGCCAACGGCCGAGGGCATGCGGCCCAGCAGCGCCGACACTTCCATGTTCGCCAGGATGTAGCGATAGATGTTGTCGATGAAGATCAGCACGTCCTGGCCCATCGTGTCGCGGAAGTACTCGGCCATCGTGACGCCCGTAAGCGCAATTCGTGCGCGCACTCCGGGCGGCTCGTTCATCTGACCGAAGACGAGCGCCGTCTTTTCGATGACGCCGGACTCCTTCATCTCGTTCCACATGTCGTTGCCCTCACGGGAACGCTCACCGACGCCCGCGAAGACCGAGTAGCCGCCGTGCTCGCTGGCGATGTTGCGGATCAGCTCCTGGATGATCACGGTCTTGCCGGTGCCGGCGCCGCCGTACGCGCCGACCTTGCCGCCCTTGGTGAACGGTGATACGAGATCGAGCACCTTGATGCCCGTCTCCAGCAGCTGCGGCGTCGTCTCGCGCTCTTCCAGCGTGGGCGGTGTCCGGTGGATCGGCCAGTGCGCCTCAGCCTTGACTTCGCCCAGGTTGTCGATCGGCTCTCCGAGAACGTTCATCAGCCGCCCCAGCCCCGCCTCGCCGACGGGCACGGTAATCGGCTCGCCCGTGTCCAGCGCTTCAGCGCCGCGCGGCAGACCGTCCGTAGTGTCCATCGCCAGCGCGCGCACCCAGTTGTTCCCCAGGTGTTGCTGCACTTCGACGACCAGTGTGGAGCCGTCCGGCATCGTCACGTTTAGCGCGTTGTAGATGAAGGGCAGCTCGTCCGGCGGGAACTCGATGTCCACCACCGTCCCAATCACCTGCACGACCTGTCCCTTTGCTCCCTTGGCCATATCGACCTCCGTTCCCTTCTCCTACGTCAGCGCTTCCACGCCGCCGACGATGTCCAAAAGCTCGTTCGTGATGCTTTCCTGGCGAGCTCTGTTGTATTCGAGACTCAAGTCTTCTACCAGCTCGTTTGCGTTGTCGGATGCGTTGCGCATCGCCACCATCCGCGCCGACTGCTCGCTCGCTCCCGCCTCTAGGATCGCGTCGTAGACCTCCCGTTCGAGGTAGCGAGGCAGCAGCTCTTCAAGCACCTCCGCGCGTCCGGGCTCGTAAATGTAATCGATCGCTTCCGTCGCCGCGTCCGTGGGCGGCTCGATGGGAAGCAGGCGCCGGGCTTGCGGCCGCTGCGTCACGGTATTCACGAACTCGGCGTAGATGATCCACACCTCGTCCGCGGCGCCCGTGATGAAGTCCTCGATCGCCACCTGAGCGATCGGCCGCACGTCCTCGTACGCCGGATAATCGGCCAGCTCGAGAAATTCGGCGACGATCTTCTGGCCGGTGCGCCTCATGAAGTCGCGCCCCTTGCGGCCAACGGCGCAGATGCGGACCGGGGTGCCTTCGCGCTCCATGACGAACTGCGCCGCGCGCCGCACCAGGTTCCCCGGCAGCGCGCCCGAGAGTCCGCGTTTGGGCGTCACAAGAATCAGGTCCACAGAACGGATTTCCTCCCGCGCCTGGATCAGCGGATGACGGTCCGCCGGGTCAATCTGCGACAGCGTCTCCGCCAGGTCTGCCAGCACCCAGCGCATGCGTTCCGCGTACGGCCTCGCGGCCAGCGCATTGAGCTGCGCGCGGCGCATCTTCGAAGCCGCCACCAACTCCATCGCACGCGTGATCTTCGCCGTGCTCTGGACGGAACGAATCCGCCGCCGCGTCTGCCTTAGCTGTCCCGCTGCCACGTCTTAGTACGCTCCCGTTTCCTTGAAGGCCTTGATCGCCGCCTTCAGCTTCTCCTCCGTCGCCTCCTCCAGCAGTCCGGACTCCTCGATCTCCTTGAAAACGTCCGGATTGTTGGACTCGATGAAGCGGAGGAAGGCATCTTCGAAGTCGCGTATCTTGTTCGGCTCCACATCGTCCGTGTAGCCGTTCACGACCGCGTAGATGATCGATACTTCCTGGCCCAGCGAAAGCGGGCTGTACTGCTGCTGCTTCAGGATCTCCGTCAGCCGCTGTCCCAGCTCCAGCTGGCGCCGCGTCGCCGGGTCAAGCTCGGCGGTGCCGAACTGGGCGAACGCTTGCAGCGCACGGTACTGCGCCAGGCCGAGGCGCATGCCGCCGGCCACCTGGCGCATCGCCTTCGTCTGCGCTGCCCCACCGACGCGGGATACCGAAAGACCAGCGTTAATCGCCGGCCGGATGCCCGCGGCGAAGAGGTCGCTCTCCAGGTAAATCTGGCCGTCCGTAATCGAAATAACGTTCGTCGGCACGTAGGCCGAGACGTCGCCGGCCTGCGTCTCGATGATCGGCAGCGCCGTCAGCGAGCCACCACCGTACTCGGGCGAGAGCTTGGCCGCGCGCTCCAGCAGGCGGCTGTGCAGATAGAAAACGTCGCCGGGATAGGCCTCACGTCCCGGTGGCCGCCGAAGAAGCAGCGACATCTGGCGGTACGCCCAGGCGTGCTTGGACAGGTCGTCGTAGATGATCAGAGCGTCCTTGCCCTGCTCCATGAACTCCTCACCGATGGCACAGCCGGCGTAAGGCGCGATGTACTGCAGCGCCGCCGGGTCAGCAGCGTTGGCGGCCACGATGACCGTGTGCTCCATCGCCCCGTTCTCTTCCAGGACGCCGATCACCTGCGCCACCTTCGACGCCTGCTGACCGATCGCGACGTAAATACAGATCACGTCGCGGCCCTTCTGCGAGATGATCGTGTCGAGGCAGATCACCGTCTTGCCGGTAAAGCGGTCCCCGATCACGAGTTCGCGCTGGCCGCGGCCGATCGGCACCATCGCGTCGATCGCCTTGATGCCAGTGTGCACCGACTCGCTCACGCTTTCGCGCATGACGACGCCGGGGGCGATCCGCTCGACCGGGCGCGCCTTGTCGCTGGGCACGGGGCCCTTGCCGTCCAACGGCTGGCCCAGCGGATCGACGACGCGGCCAATCAGCGCATCGCCGACGGGGACCTCGATGATGCGCCCCGTGGAGCGCACTTCGTCGCCTTCCTTGATGTCGGTGTGGTCGCCGAGCACGATCGCGCCGACGGTGTCCTCTTCCAGGTTCAGGGCCAGGCCCATCACCGTCTTCGCGGCGCCGGACGCGTCCTGCGTGCGGAACTCCAGCAGCTCGTTGTAGACAGCGTTGCGCAGGCCGTACACCTGCGCGATGCCGTCACCGGCGGAAACGACGGAGCCGACGTCGACGGCCGTCAATTCGCCGCCGAACTGCTCGATCTGCTGCTTGATTATCGATGCGATCTCTTCTGGTCTTACCGCCATAGCTTCCTCCGGCTAGTCACCTCGGAAGGACAGGCTAGAGCCCGTCTCCCACCGGGCGCGAGCCCGGCCCTTGATTGCTCTTTAGGCCTCACTTGTCTCCAGATTGCGCAGCCACTCACGTATGTGCTCTGCGTGTTCCCGGTAATGCGCGGACGTGTCTCCGACAAAGGAGTCGGCCACATCCTTGCCGCGCAGCTCCAGGTTGATCTTCTCTTCCGGCGCCTCGTCCAGGCACGCGTTCGCTTCTTTGTAGTTGCGCAGGAACTCCGTCCGCACTTCCAAGAACGACCGGTCCTTGCGGACGTTATACTCGCGCTCGTTCCATTCATCCCACCAGTCGTCGCCCTCGCCGAAAGGAACGTCGTCGAGCCGGCCGGCGCAGGCACAACGCAGCGTCTCAGCCGCTCGTCCGGACCAGAAGGCGATGTGCCCCAGCAGGTCCTTCAGCGTCCAGCTCTCGACGACGCCGGGCTTCTCGCGGTCCTCCTGGGATACCGATTCCACGACCGCGGTCAGGCCGGCCCACGCCTGCTCCAGCTCTCGGTGCATCTCCGCCTTGTCGGCCAAGCTACGACCTCGCTCCGGCAAGCTTCTGCTTTAGCGCCAGCAGCCGGCTCTTGGTGCTGCCATCGATCAACCGGTCGCCGATGCGGACGACGACGCCGCCCAGGATTCCCTCGGCGACCTCCGTCTCGACGATGACTTCGCCGCCGGCGATCTCCGCCAGCTTCTTCTTCACGATTTCCAGCTCCTCATCGGAGAGCGACACAGCCGTCGTCACCGTGGCGTGAGAGACGCCCCGTGCCTCGTCCAGCAAGTCCTGGTAGGCCTCGGCGATGCCGGGCCCAAGCGACGTGCGTCCGCGGCGCAGCAGGATGAGCGCGAGGCTCAGGACTTCCTTCTGCACGCCCTCAAGCGCTTTCTGCACGAGCGCCTGCTTCTCTTTCGGCGGCACTCGCGAATTGTGGAGAAATGCCGCGGCCTGCGGGTCGGAGTAGAGCGCGGACATGGCCCGCAGGCCGTCCGACCACGCCTCTTCCGTCCCGTTTTCGCGGGCGATCAGGTGTGCCGCTTCAGCGTAGCGCTTGGCCGCGACGTCACGAATCAATTCTGAGACGACCCTCCCGCGCCCTGGGCGCTATCGCCCGTCGGCGCATCGGCCAGTACTTCCTCGATGATCTCACCGTGCGCCTTGCGGTCCAGGCTGCGCTTGATCACACGCTCGGCCGCGGTAATCGTCAGGTCAGCGAATTCGCTCCGCAGGTCGCTGATCGCCGCGTCGCGTTCGAGCTGTATCTCCTGGCGCGCGCGCTCGATCAACTGCTCGGAGTCCGCCCGGGCGCTCTCCCGCGCCTCCTCCTGGATGCGCGAAGACGCCTGCTGCGCCAGAGTGACGATCCCCTGCGCTTCCTGGCGGGCGCGCGACATCTCCGCCGCCACCTCTGTCTCCGTCTGCGCCAGCCGCTCTTTCGCCTCTTCGGAGGCCTGCAGCCCCTCTTCGATGCGCTTCTTGCGCTCGTCCAGCATCGGGAAGAGGAAGCGCTTGAAGACCCAGGAGAACAGGACCAAGAGGATGCCGAAGTTGATCAGCTGCGCCAGCAGACCCGGCAAGTTAATGCCGAGCGCGCCGATCCCTTCCGCTTCCAGGAATACCGGTACCATAGCTACCTTCCGTTCTCTCTGATCGTTAGCCTTCTGCGGTCGCTAGAACACGAAGCCGATCATGATCGCCACGACGAGCGCGTAAATGCCGATAGCCTCGGCGAACGCCAGTCCCAGAATCATGTTCGTCTGAATCGCCGGCTGCGCTTCCGGGTTGCGGCCCAGCGCGTCCATAGCGCGGCCCACGAGGTTACCGATCGCCAGCGCCGGCCCGATCGCGCCGATTCCCATGACGACCGACGCCGCCATGAACTTCATGCCGTCGTCCGTGATCCCGCCCGCGGCTGCCTCCTGCAGCACCACACGGCCGGCCTCGACCGCCGTTGGCACCATAGCGAGAATGACCTCCATTTAGACCCTCCTTGTGATCTCGTCTGATATCGAATTTACATCCATGGTTAGTGCGCCGCCTCCGCGGTCGCTACCGCCCCCGACTCCTTGGGCGCGTGCTCTTCCTCGTGGTCACCGTGGGCGCTCACCGCCATCATGCCGAAGACCAGCGTCAGCATGGCGAAGATGAACGCCTGGATCCCGCCGACGAAGATCTCAAGACCGTAAAACGGCAGCGTAAGCACGAGTGGCGTCAGGAACGTGAACATCAGGATCACCACCTCGCCGGCGAACATGTTGCCGAAGAGACGGAACGTGAAGCTGACCAGCCTCACCATCTCCGACACCAGCTCCAGCATCCCCACGAAGGCGTCGATGATGCCGTCCATCAGGAGACCGGGCTTGAGCGTAAAGATCGCCCGCCCCAGCTTGCCAAAGTTGAAGAACTTGCGCCCATAGCCGAAGAGCCCGAGCGATGAGATGCCCCAGAACTCCACCGCAATAAACGACGCGATCGCGATCGCCAGCGGCGTGTTGAGATCCGTGTTCGGACCGCGGAAGACGGGTATCAGCTCGCCGACGAACTTGCCGGCCTTCTCCGCCTCGTGGAAACGGTCTACGCCCTCCGGGTCGTCCTCTTTAATCACCGTCGTGTCGCTGGTGACGCGCAGGTTGCCGGGGCTCGATAGCTTGATGTAGTGCAGGTCGATCGGGCCCAGCGTCACGTCCTCGAAGATGATCCCCTCGACGAAGCCATGCTCCTCGATCTGCTCTTCCTCAGGCGTCTCGTGTCCCACCCAGCCCATGACGTTGAACACGGGCGTCAGGGACAGCCAGTTCGAGATGACGATGAAGAAGAAGATCGTCGCGACAACGGGGAAGAAGCGGCGGCCCTTCTCTTCACCGGCGATGCCTGTGACGAGGTTGTAGAACGCCTCCAGCGCCGCTTCGAAGAAGTTCTGGATGCCGCTGGGCACCAGCTCCCACTTGCGCGTAGCGACGAAGACGAAGACCACGATCAGCGCGACGATCAGCCAGCTGGTGATCATCGTGTTCGTGATGGCGACGGGCCCAAGAGACGTGAGGGCCTCGGCCTTGATCGCGATGTGTGGCGTCGGCCCGCGGAGGAACAGGAAGCCCAATACAAACGCCGTCAGGCCTACCAGTATCGCGATCCATTTAGTCATGGGCGTCTTCTGATCTGCTTCCTCTGCCTTTTCCGATCGCTTCCATCAGCATGAAATACCCGCCGACGAACGCCAGCAAAAGTCCCCCAAACAGCCCAACAAGCGTGAAAATCGGCTCCGTGCCGAGCCAGCTGTCGACGAGGATCCCACCAGCGATCCCGCCGACAATACTGAGGGCAAAGTACCACCCGAGCCCCATAAGTCTCATCGTCGGTGGAAGCCCTTGCATCATGAGGGCGCTAAGCCTCCATCAGGTGCGGGATTTCTTGACATTGCGCAGATTATCACAAACTCTGTTTAAGGTCGACAACTCCCTTATCCTCTCCCCCGGACGAACACTATAATGCCAGACAGACGAAATCATGCCGGTACCAATAGGAGATGCCGAATGCCCCGCTCGAAGACTACCTCAGAACGGGCCCAGAGGTGACCGGCTCTCCCGGCCAACAGCTGAGCCTGCCTGACCGCCTCTCGGACCTGCTCCTCCGCCTTGTCAGCAAGCGGACCACCGCCAGGCCGCGCGACTACGACGAAACCTACTTTCGCCTTGGCCCCTCCGAGGCCCGCACTTTCCTGCAACGTTTCGGTACCCCGATCGATTTCCGCGGCAAGCGCGTCCTCGACTACGGCTGCGGCTATGGGCCCCTGGCCTTCCATCTCGCTCAAGAGGAGGGCGCGACCGTCACGGGCGTGGACATCGATCAAGCAAGAATCGACTTCGCCCGGCAAAGGCTGTCGAGCGAATATCCCGGTCTTGCCGGCTCTGTAGAGTTCAAGTTGCCTGAGGAGGTGACCGGCGGCCAATTCGACATCGTCGTCTCCAAGGACAGCTTCCAGCACTACAACGATCCTGAAAGTGTGCTCTCGCAGATCACGCAGTTGACCGCTCCCGGCGGCCTCATCGCGATCGGCCTCGGGCCACTATGGAAATCGCCCTATGGCGGCGCTATCGACTTCATGACCAGGCTTCCCTGGGCTCACCTGATCTTCTCCGAAAACGTGATCATGCGCGGGCGAATGCGCTACCGCCCCGAGGAGAAAGCGCAGACGTACAAGGACACACGGGGCGGGTTCAATAAGATGACGCTCGGGCGGTTCCGGCGGCTAGTCGCCGGTAGCGGCATGAAAGTCCTGTCGTTCCGGGCGAACGCTTCCTCCGGCGTGGTCGGCAGCGCGTCCCGCCTGCTCGCAGGGATTCCCGGCTGGCGCGAGTTCTTCACGCTGAACGTATATGTCATTCTCTCCGTGCCCAACCCAGGAGAAGAGACCGCTCGCACAGAATGATGCGGCGTCGCGGAGCGCGAGCGCCTTAGCCCTTCTTGCCGAAGTCTTCTAGATCGAGCCCTTCGATGACGTCGCGGAACGGGCCAAGCTTCTCAAGCTCTTCGGGCGAGGCCTCTTTAGCCTCCTCGGTATCGCTCACGCCTTCGATCGTGCCGCTCTCCTCGTCCAGCCGCACGCCCGCCTTCTCAAGCACCGACTCGTCCGCGAAGATCGGCACCTGCGCCCGTACGGCGAGAGCGATCGCGTCGCTCGGCCGCGCGTCGATGTCGACCGAACGCCCGTCCACCTTCAGAACGATCTTGGCGAAGAACGTGTCGTTCGAGAGATCGTTGACGAAGATGTGGTCGATGCTGCCGCCCAGCTGCTCGATCACGCTACGCAGCAAGTCGTGCGTCAGCGGGCGCGCCACCTGCACGTCCTGAAGCCGGACGGCAATCGCGTCGGCCTCCGCCGGGCCTATCCAGATCGGCAGATAGCGGTCTGATTCTTTTTCCTTCAAGATCACCACGCGCTGATAGTTCATCAAACTCACGCGTATGCTCTCGATGGTCATCTCGACCACTACTCCACCTCCGAAATCTAGGCAATTTCGATACTATCCCCCGCTTCTCGCGAGGTCAATCAAGTATGAGCAGGTTCCCGCTCCCGCGTTTCCGGCGCGTCTTCCTCCTCCGGCGACGGCCCGAGGGTCTCACTCAAGGCGGCGGCTCCGGCGATCAGCGCCGCCAGAATGATCAGCGTGACCGTGATGTTCAAG
>SDBV01007598.1_pt1 | contig 14787 bp, 8 predicted proteins | sample 2277081 | NCBI WGS metagenome assembly SDBV01 (sample SAMN10402039, study PRJNA504765) | marine sediment metagenome | isolation source: marine sediment core GS10_PC15, 223 cmbsf | place: Arctic Ocean: Southern Knipovich Ridge | collected 2010
CAATAAAATATTGCATTTCCATTTGTTCAAATTCTCTTGTCCTAAATAAAAAATCTCTAGGAGCAATTTCATTTCTAAATGATTTACCTATCTGAGCAATACCAAAAGGTAATTTCATTCTTGCATTATCGTGAACATATTTGAAATTTGTAAAAATCAATTGGGCAGTTTCTGGTCTTAAATAACTCTTATCTTCCTGCCCAACATTTGTTTCAAACATCAATTTGAAATCTTTAGCACTTTTGATATCATATTCTCCACCACAATTCTCACATTTAACCTTCCCTAATTCGCTTCTGTCAACCTTTCCGGCTTTCTTACACTTTTTACAAATAACAAAAACATCACTAAAACTATCCACATGTCCTGAAGCCTCCCAAACTTTCGGATTTGTTATAATACTTCCATCAATCCCCACAATGTCTTCTCTTTGTTGAACATGAAATTTCCACCATTCTTTTTTAATATTATTTTTTAATTCTACCCCTAAATGACCAAAATCCCAAAAACCAGAAAGCCCACCATAAATATCTCCAGAAGAATACACAAATCCCTTTCTCTTACAAAATATTGTCATATCTTCAATTGAAATATCCTGTTTTATCATTTCAGTTTTCTCTTTTTTATCCTCAACTTTCTCGGGTGGGTGGGTGGAACTACTCCCCTTCTTTAAGATTTCTCTCGCCTTTTTCTCTGCTTTTTTCTTTGTTTTACCAAGATAAGCAATTGTTCTCGTCTTTACTTTCCCTTCTACTCTTTTATTTTCATTTAGGTAATAATATTCATTTCCATGAATTTTTTTCTTTACAATAAATGCCATCTGTTAGGTACTACAAATAACTATTTAAATATTTCGGTAGGCACTACAAGATATACTAGTGAAAGCGGAGGGTGGGACTCGAACCCACGAAAAACCGGGCTGCAACCGATTGCAGTAGCCGCTGTGCCACCTCCGCATTATAAGATACAAAGAATTCCTTATTTAAAACTATTTCTTTATTTAATGCCCTTGACAGGATTCGAACCTGCGACCTACTGCTTAGAAGGCAGTCGCTCTATCCAAACTGAGCTACAAGGGCTTAGTTTAATAAGAAAAAGTTATATTTAAAATCTTTCCATTTAATTCATAGAAATGTCAACAAGAAAGTTTAATTCATCGCCAATAAATTTGGATAAACCAACAGGATCCCTTATCTTTACCATTTCTTGTTCAAATCTTTGAAAATCATCAACTTTTATAATACCCTCCGAACTTTTTACTCGTCTGTTTCCATCAACACTATAAAAATCTTTTCCATTACGATCAACATAAATTTCTTTAAAAGTAACATTTACTGGCATAATATTTCAATGAATTCAAACTTTTTATTCTTTTCTAAATTTCCAAAATATCTAAATCATTAACTAAAAAAGAATTTTTAAAAATTTTTTTAGTATCTTTTAAAATTTTTTCTGGTTCTTTTTGGTATCTTTGACTTATGTGAGTCAAAATAAGTTTTTTTACTTTAGCTTTTTTTGCAATTTCCGCAGCTTGTTTTGCCGTCAAATGTTTATATTTTTTCGCTCTCTCTCCAAGCTCTGAACTAAATGTTGCCTCTGAAATAAGCAAATCAGAATTTTGGACAAACGGAACAATACTTTTATTTAAAGACGTATCAAAAACAAAAGAAATTTTTCTGTCTTTTTCACCAAAAGTCAAATTCTTTGCCAAATATTTTTTTCCTTTATACGTTATATTCTTCCCTTCTTTCAATTTTTTCAAAAGAGGTCCTGAGGGAAGTTTAGATTTTTTCAATTTATTTCGGTTTATTCTCAATTTTCCTTTTTTAACGAAAGTATAAGCATTACAAGGAATCCCATGGGTCATTTTTTTAGCCTCAAGATAAAAATCATCTGTTTCAAAAAATTTTCCTTCAACTTCCTTAATCTTTATTTTATTTTTTGCTCTAAACAAAAATATTTTAAAAAGATTTTTCATAAATTGTTTAGTTCCTTTTGGACCATAAATAAAAAGAGTTTTATTATAACCACTTAAAGCCAACGTTTGTAATAAACCAGGAATTCCAAGAACATGATCTCCATGCCAATGAGTAATTAAAATTCGTGTAATTTTACATGGATTAAACTTTGCTTTTCGAATTTGCCTTTGTGTTCCTTCACCACAATCAATAAGAATATTTTCTTTTTCATAAGTAAGCAAAACAGAAGTCGTATTTCTTTCAGCACTTGGGATTGAATCTGAAGTTCCTAAAAAAATAATATCTAACATATAAAAAAGAGCAGAAAATCATTTATATAATTTGTCAATTAATCTTTACTTAAAACAGTCGAAGCAGGAGAAATAAAAATTATCGTGTCTCCTCTCAAAAAACCCAAGCCGAGATTTCTTTTTATCTCATTATTTTCCATTTCTTTTATGTTGTCTAATACTAAATTGATGTGTATATCAAATGCAAGCAATGTTCCAACAAACTGCTTATCGCCTTTCAAACGTATGAGTACTTCCTTCCCTTTTGAGTTATTTAATAAATCAAGGGGTCTTTCAATTCCATTAACCATTATTGTAATGATTATAATTTGTTTATAAACATTTCGTTAGGATTTTCCAAACAAAAACTATTTAAGGAGAATTAACACAGAAAAACTATGAATCAGGGGAAAAAAATATCTGGTGGAAAATACACCAAAAATAGAAAAAAGAAATCTTATGAAATAGCTGGGCAAAGAAGAATTATAAAAATTGGGGACGAAAAAAGAAAGATTCAAAGAACAAGAGGAGGAAAAAAGAAAAGCATTTTGCTTAAAGCAAAATTTGTGAATATCCAAGGAAAAAATAAAAAAACTGAAATAAAAAATGTTCTTGAAACTCCCTCAAATAGATTCTTAGCCAGACAAAACATATTAACGAAAGGCACGATTGTTCAAACAGAGTTCGGCAAAATAAGAATAACAAATAGACCAACACAAGAAGGAACTGTGAATGGCATCCTTCTTGAATAATTTTTCTTGATTTTTACTTCTCTTGCATAACGATAAAAAACGAAAGCTTTATATAAGGAAAAGCTTTATAAACCTTACTAAACCTCCATAAATCTAAAATGAGTTTTGTTAAAAAATGCCCAGAATGTGGTAGCGTAAATGTTACTCTTGATGAATATTTAGGAGAAGTTACTTGCAACGATTGTGGTCTTGTAATAGAAGAAAAAATGGCTGATACTGGCACAGATTTGCAAGGCAAATTCGATAAAGATCAAAAGAAGGGTCGTGGAGGAGCTCCAATAAGTATACAAAAATTTGATAAAGGATTGACAACAAATGTAGGAGAGATTTCTGATATTTACAAACTAGAATCCGCACAAACAAGAAAATTTTTAAGGTTAAAAAAATGGCAAGAAAGAGTTTCTACTAGCATTGAAAGAAATCTAAGATTAGCTATGGCTGAATTAAGAGTGATAGCTTCTTATCTTAATCTGCCAAATGTGGTAAGAGATGAAGCTGCAAGAGTGTACAACTTTGTATTGCAAAGAGGATTAGTTAGAGGGAGAAGTATGGAATCTGTAATTGCTGCATGTCTTTATGCAGCATGCCGAAGCTATAATATTCCAAGAACCCTCGACGAAATGGCTACTGCATCAGATGTTGAAAGAAAAGAAATAGGTAGAACCTATAGATTTATAATCAGAAAATTAGGAATTAAAGTGAAACAAAGTTCTCCAAAAGATTATATTTCAAGATTTTCCTCTGTCTTAAAACTATCGCCCAAAACACAAAATGATGCTCTAAATATACTAAAGCAAGCAGAAAAAGTTGAACTTACATCTGGAAGAGGCCCTGCAGGTATTGCTGCAGCAGCACTTTATGTTGCAGCTTTAATAAATGATGAAAAGAAAACTCAAAGAGAAGTTGCAGATATCGCAGGAATAACTGAAGTAACAATTAGAAATAGATATAAAGAATTAATAGAAAGATTAAAACTTCAAGACAAAATAAGAGAAAAATAAAAAGATAATTCTAAAGTTTTTTATATGATTAAATAATGGTATTTTTAAGCGGGGATGCCGGAGTGGTCAAACGGGACAGGTTTAGGACCTGTTAGCTTAGTGCTTACCAAGGTTCGAATCCTTGTCCCCGCATATTAATATTTTAAAAATAATCTTCCAAAAATTCCATCAAATCTATAATCTCATCAGCATATCTTTCTCCATCTGTGCTACTTAAAACTCTTGACCTTTGACCAGTAAGATAAACACTCAATACACATCTCAGGTGATTATTTGGAGCAAGACCTAAAAAATCTCCTCTTAAAGGACCATTACATTTCTGATAACTTACTATATTCATTTTATTCAATGCAAGTTTCAATATATTTGCAGCATCCTTTATTTGAACTTCTGCACATCTACGCACCTCTTCTTCATCTATTTCATCTACATCCACCCCATCAGAACATATATATCTCTCTATTCTTTCTCCACCACTCCAACCAAATTCCATAATCCATCTTGGGTCATATATCTCTCTGGGAGGAGGATAACCTAGTTTACTCTGTCTTATTGCAATTGCAACTAATAATGATCTAAATTTAACTCCAGTCCAATCATCAGGTAAATACTCTCCTTCAGAATATTTCTCAAAAAGATCTTTCGTTCGAGCATATCTATCTGCATATTCAAAAAGTTCTTCTTCCTCTATTTGAATTTCCTCTCCTTCCCCAGGTTCTTCTTCTGTATCTTCCTCCCCAGTATCTTCTTTCCTTTCTCCTCCAACATCTTTTGAAGTGGCTCTTTTCCACCAATTTCTTGCAAGTTCTGCATAAGCATTTCCTCTTAACAAAAACAAATATGCTTTTTCATTATTTAAGAAAACTTTATCAAATATCTTCTCAATCAATCTTAACTGTTCAGAAGCCTCTGCGTCTTCAATATTCTTAACTTCATCTGCAAACACTCCTTCACTCAAATAACCTTCTTGTTCTCTCAAAAAATCCAAATAATTATCTGTAACCTCTTCTAATGCCTCTTCCTCAATAGTCGAAATGTCAATTACGTCCTTGACACTCTCTGTATCCAACCAACACAAAATATTTTCAGTACCACAGTTACCAACTTCTCTCCATCTTGAATTCTCTGTTCCAGCATAACGATCAGAACCTTTTCCAGGATTATCTGTCGCACAAATTCTAAGTATTCCCACATTTCCAGCACCAGCAATTCCTAGCTCTCCCTCTCCAACAATTCCCACATTCCCGTTACCAACACATTCAGATTCTGTTTTAATATCCACATTTTTTACTTGCCAAGCTACATATTCATCACTAATGTAATCTATTGCAAATGAAGATGAAACTTCACTAAATCCACACTCCTCTTGTCCATTAACATTAATACACAACTGTTGATAACCTGAAACCGCAGTTAAATCTCTTGTCTCTGACGCATATCCTCCTGTTTCAATATAACCAGAAGCAATGGCCAATGTTGAAGAAGTATCCTGATAATAAGAACTTCCAGGAATTCCTTTTAAGTACACTTGATAATAAGCTCCTGAATCTTTTCCTGCATACACATGATAAAATACCTTATAATGTGAAGTTGGTGGGGAAGTTACAGAAGAGAAAGGAATCTCATCAAATCTTCCGTGAAATTGTGACGGTGAATCTGGTTCTGTCAAACTATCAATTATATCCACTCCACTAGAATAAACTGCAGATACAGATAATTTACAAACTTCTGTCCCAACTTCTTCAGTACTTCTTGATTTAAATGCCTGAATAGAATTTGCACCATAGTATTGGGTGAAATATGTAACTGAATCTCCTGCAGTATTCCATGCATTTTGAACAGACAGATATTCTCCGCCTCTCCTAACATTTTGTCCCACCAATGCACCGAGAATCTTTGGAATTGCTAAATCTGCTAAAGGCAATGCTTGTCTCCAAAAAAATTCACATATGTAAACACTATGGATTTCGTCACAAATTCCAATCATCTCTCCTGTTTCCAGACTATGTTGTAAACAATCTCTATAAGACTCTTTCACAGAAAGCCAACCATCAATACCTGCTTGTACTCCTGTTAAACAAACAGGTATGAAAATTCCCTCCTGAATATTTGGCAAGCATAACGCAAGGCTTCCAATTATTCCTGTCTGAATAACATCTCTTACAGGATAAGCCCCGCCCAAATCACACCTACTTGAAGGACAAATCACAGGATCACAAACATTAAACAACAATTGACAATCTTTCACCGACATCAAATCTGCACATTCAATCTCAGGAATATTAATTGCAGGTCTACCAACTTTAATTCCTTCTCCTAAAATATTAACCCTTCCAGACATACCAGATCTATATGCATTAGATGCTTCTAGAATTGCTCTCTGTGCATCTCTTATAACTTTAGATGCTTCATTCTTGTCAAGTCCTGGAAATTGATTCAATGGCTGTCCTGTTCCTAAATTAATCATCTGATAAATATCATCTCCTCCTAAATTCTCTTCTAAACCATTTTCTCCAACATTACCCAACCAAACACTATTGGCGGCTCCAGCAGCAGTATATGCTCCAATATTCCCAAACACAGGTAAAGTCTGTTTTGTTGCCACATACCAACCATCATCCAAATCAAAAGGCACAATTGCAGGAAGCCCCTTGTAAGGTTCTGTCTCATAATATCTTAATTCAGGATTTTTATATCGGTTTTCATAAGATGATGAATCATATTTTTGGAAATAAGAATTTCTTACAACAGGAGGAATCTCTAAATCAGGAATTCTATTTCCTTGTAAATCATAAACCATAAGAGCCTCTCCTCCACCCTCATCTCGTGATAATGACATTCTTTTTATCGGCATCCTGCCTGTTCCTGAAAAATCATCTAACACCAAGATATATGTCCCTCCCGAAGAAGTTTGCAAAAACTGAACTGGCATTGTATCTTCAATTCCAAGGGGACTTAACCCTGCCTTACCTTTTATATTTGTATAAGTTAATCCCTCATAAGTAATTCTCTCTGCATTTTCATCAGTTTCCACGAAAGCAAATTTATCCGGATCAACACCAAAATCTCCTGCCCAACCTGATATCTCCACATAATTATTTGCATTTGTTTGTATACCCAAAAGAACAGAATAAAGTTCTTTCTCAGCCATCTTTTGCAAATCTTCACTTGCACTATCATCTTTCAAAACTTTTGCCCAAAGTTCAATCTCTCGCAATTGTTCTCTATTATAATTTCTATTTTGCCAACCTTCATAAGATAAAATTTCAATCATTTCTGCCTTCTCAATTGTCTCTCCATTTCCATCAGGATCAGGGTCTGGAAAACTTTCAAGAAAACTACCATCCCAATATGATGTAACTTTTTCTGAATACTCCTCCATAAACCCACTAGTATTCACGGCACTATTCCCAAAATTTTCTATTCTGAAATCAACCTCTAAATCTTGAATTTGTTCATTCTGTTCACTTATTAACTCTGAAAGTTTATCAACATCTATCTCAATGTTATCTGCTTCTCCAAGTAAACATTGTTCTCGTGAAATATACTTTTGAACATTCACCATATCTGCGCATTGTTCATACCATCCTCCACTACCCCTCATAATATATTTTCTCGCAATTCCCCTACCCCCAGCATTTGCTAAAAAGTTTTTAACAGTCAACGTAGCTCCAGTTGCAAGACATGCAACCTTAAGTCCCTTAACAACATTTCCTAGTTTATTAGAAAAATTTTGCCATTTGCTTAATTCTGCATCTAGCTTTTCAATTCTTTCTTTAATCTTGTCTGGAGACAGTTCAAACGCACGTTGCTCAATTCCAATGTTAAACCCAAAACTTGCTTCTGTTCCAGAATCCTTAAAACTAGGAGAAAGCGTCACCTTAGCTGACTTTTTCAGATTTATTCTTTCTAAACTAATTTTATATTTCTTCTTACCAACAATTTCATATTCTCCTAATTCTATTTTCAGATTTTTAGGATCATAAGCAATTTCCTTAAGTGGGCCATAATCCACACCACTAACATCAAATATAGCATAATCATTTTCAAGTTCCTTTAAAAAAATAGACTCTGTCTCAGAAAGAGAAATGTCCCCATTCTTTCGTAAAGTCTTTTCTCCATTATACTCTCCAGCACCACTAACAAATATTTCAGCACTGTAATCATCTGTGCTTGGTTCATAAATTCCATCAAAAATAATTTCCTTTGATTTTCCGTTTATTGTAACATAACCTATAGAGATTTCTTGATTTGAAAGTTTGTAATCATCATCACATTTCTGTAAGTTCTCATCTGAATCAGGATACATTATCCTAAACTCGTCACATAACTCAATAACCCTAGCTTTTTGTTGCACATACGAAGCAAGCGTTATTTGCTCGTATAATGCTTTTTCATCAAGAGTTCCTTCCATATTATTTGGATATTTTTCTCCTGAAAAGCTTTCAACAATTGTTTCATAATCATCAACAGCTAACTCATAATATTTTTGAGGGTCTCCTTCCAAAATTATATCTTGCGGGTCTGCAAAATCAACAAATTCTATTTTTGGGATTTCTAAATTCAAATCAACTACCTTTGTAAATAAATTAGCGAAATTAAATAAAGCGTTGGCATATCCTACACTCCCAGTCCCTTTAGCATACATCGCCAAAGGATATGAACCAGTAGCAATAGCTGTTATTATTGCTGTTACCATACCATATTCTGCAACTATAGCTCCTCCAACAATTCCCACAATAGCACCTCTTCCTTCAACAGACTCAAATGCTTTAATAAAAATTGGCAATCTCTTTGCCATAAATGAATCTAAAAATTCTTCAGAAGTTCTAACAGGACTAACAACAGGAACAATAAAATAATCTCCTTCATCTGTTTGCCCAATATAACTCAAAAAAATCTTTTTTTCAGAACCCTCAAATTCATGAATAATATCTCCTATCTTATAATTTTTTGGCTCTTCATCTCCTATTTTCAGAATCACTCTGGGTTGAATCTCCAAATCAAAATTATTTATTCCATCATCTTCTGTACATCTTATCTTTACTTTTTGTACTAAACCTTGTTTTTCCAAACTAATAACTCGACATTTATTTTCTAAGAATTTTTCTCCTTCAGCAACTTCCACAACATTTGCATTAATTCTTAATAGTGCCCTAGTATCTGGATTCTCTAAACTATTAAGTTTTACTTGCAAACTTGCCGAACACTCAAATCCAGGAAGAGAAATATCATCAGACTCTTCTCCTTTATTAAGAGAAACACTAGAAATTTTCCTATCATCTGAATAAATTGAGATTGTTGCTCTATCTGCTTCTATACTTTCTGCTCTTAAACTTCCCTTACCACTCCAAAAACTATATTGACTTTTTTTAATCTCCCACTCATTATCAGTCATTTCAGGGAGATAAAAATTTGCCTTGCCAATACCAAATGCATTCTTTACATCATATTTTATCCTTGCTGTAAGTTCTCCTGAAATATAATCAGGCATTGCTGAGGCATTCGCCTGTTTCTTTAAAACTATAACTACATAACCAATATTATTCAATAGGGGATTAGTTAAATCTCCTTCAATTCCTAATGCAGCCCGTGCTGGATGAAAAGCAATCCCTTCAACTTCTGCAGGATATTCTCCTGAAAAAGAAATGCTCTCAATTGCCTCAACATCTATCAGAGGATTAATTTTTGTAGCACCAAGTTGACAAAAAACAGGAACATTCTGTTCTTCAAGTAAATCACTTCTTACAACAGCAGGAGTGCACCCAAAAGGAGCAATTTGAATGAGAAAATCTTGCCCTTGCTGACACATTGATTCGTCAAACTCTCCTCCTTGTGTTCCCATAAACTGAACATATTGAGGATTTGAGCGCATAGCAGATGACACAAAAGGTAAAACCAAGACCAAAAGTAAAAGAATCATTTCTATTTTTAATGCTTTTTGTTGTTTCATTTGAAATATATATCTAAATCTTTATCTTCAAATACAAGATAATTATTTTGAAGTTCTTCAAGTGTGCTAGGAGTTGCTAAACTTTCTGCATGTATCTCAATTGTGTTAGAACTTTGTAGTTGGCTCTTCAGAATATAGTAATCTTGTTTCCCTCCTCCAACAAGAACATTGGAAACAATTTGTGAAGGGATTTCCATTTCTATACAATTTTCTTCTGTCATTCCAAACAACCCTCCAATTCCAGAACGAGGAACTTCAATACATTCTTCATGCGTTGTTTCAGGTAATTGTATAGATGAATCCTCAAAAATATAAACTTGAATTTCATACTGCCCTTCAACCAATTCAATATCATTATACCCAGGATAAATAACTGTCCTTGTACCTTCTTCAGAAATAAAATAAATTACTGCTTCACCATCATAGTTAACTCCATCTAATTTCAAATCAACTTTCATATCATAAAGTTTATTCAATACTATGCTAACACTTCCTGCCTGCACTGTTGAAAGAATATGCTTAGCATCTTCAAATCCTTCTGCTCGAGCCACGACATATCCATTTATACATTGTGGAAATTCCGAATTTAATTCTCCTCCAGAAGTCATTCCAATATTACATCTTTCTCCAAAACATTTATAAGAAATTTCTGCATCAACAAAATTTAATGAATTATCATAAGTTCTGACTGTAACAGGAGTGTTCTTATATTTACACAATTCAACCTCTGAACTCCCAGCGATTGCACCCAATGCCTCTCTTGGTTTATTTCCTTGAATAACAACTGCAAAAGGAAACTGAAATGTCTCCTCCCCGCTTGATACTTGAATTAAAACAGGATATTTTACATTATAAACAAAATGGTAAGGAACATAACAAAATCCTAAAATTCCTAAACCTGGTTGATTCCCAACAGGATTAGCTAAAAGCACATTACCCTCAGAAGGTAAAACTTCAAACGCACTTGGCCAATCTCTTGAAGTCATAAATCTCACATCTTCATCCACATTTATATCCACAACAAAATATTTATCTTCCTTATCAAAAAAAGCCCCCTTTGTTCTTAAAGAGAGTGTGTTTAATTCAATAGCTTCTTCTAATGAATCAAAAATTTCATTAGCATCCCAAATCTTCGGAGAACAGGTAATATCAACCCCATCAACAGGAGCATAAAGTCTCAAAAAATCAACAGCATAATTTTCTAAAAATAAATTTTTCTGCTCTTTCTCATAAATTTTTTTAGCAGAATTATAAAGTGTCCCTAATTTTGACTTAACAGATATTTTATGATTTTGAATTAAAGCGCTATCTCCTCCTTTCATAATATTCATTTTCATGTTTAATCTTACTTCAACATTTTTATTCAAAATATTTACAAGTGCACTTGGTTCTCCAAATTCTATTTCAAAACCTTCATTGTAATAATCCTCAAAACTACACTCTCTTATTCTTTCTTCTATAAAATTTTGAAGTTGCTCTTTCATTTCTGTTTTAGAAGGAACCTGCTCTCTTTCTATCCCATTTCCAGATATATAATACCAATACGGGATAGGATTTCCCACAAAATTAAGCTGAGATGAAAAAGGCATATGAACCGAACCAGGTTCAAAATCTGGTAATTCAATATAACCTCCCTGACTTTCCAAAACATCAATTCCTACCTCTATTTCTTCTCCTAAACAAACCAAAAAAGTATTATAAGCTGGCTCAATGCTTGCAGGAAGCTTTGTAATCATTATCTTATCTCTAAGTAGAAAAAAAACCCCAACTCCAACAACCAAAACTATTGCAATAATAATAAAAATTGTGAGTTGCCCCCTTTTATTTTTCATCTTTTTTTCCTCCTAAACGAATCTTTTCCTTTATTAAATTCAAAATCTCAGTATTAATATCTTTTTCTATAATTTCTTTAAATTTATTCCAAAATTTCTCATCCTCTATAAGAAGCAAGTATTTTTTCATATAAATCTCAGTGCTATAAGAAAATTTTCATATATAAATGTTTCTTAATAAGTAAATTACTAAGTAAGTTAGTAAGAAAAGAATGAATTAAACTGTCAGAAAGATTGCTTCAGCATTATTATGTACATAAACCAAGACACTCTTCTATACCATAAGGTTCATATCCTTCTGTAGTTGAAAAGAAATAACAACTCCCTACAACACTCCTCGCTCCTTCAGGCAAATCACTTGCTTTTAATTCTCGTTGATTCGTACAAAAATCATATACACTTCTTGTTGAACATGCAGATTCACATTGATTAAAAATTGTATCAACATTACCTTCTCCAACCCAAAGAGCAATAAATTTCTCATTGTTCTCCTCATTAGACTCATCAACAACATCATTATAATCAACAATAACTCTTGGGGTATAATCTCCTGACTGTGAGTAAGTCCACATCAAAGCCAGTAGTCCTTTAGTTTCCTCTCCTGAATTAAGGCTACGCGGGTTTTCTAGTCTTTTAGGATTTTCATCAGAAGAATTCGTATCAATCATCCAATAAACCTGATCTACAATAGCATTTCCAATATTTTTTATTCTAAACACAAGTGTAACTGTTTTGTCATTTATAATAGAATATAAACTTGTTATAATTAAATCTGGCTTTTTACATTCTGCATTCTCACAACCATACTGACAGTACTCATTTCCATCTCCACTTGTAGAAGAAGGCCACTCTAAACATGAATCATCATCATAATTTCCACATGTTTGTGAATAATCTCCTTTACATCTTTTCTCTCCCGAAGAACATTCATCTATACACTTACATTGCCCATTTTCACATCCTCCTATCCCACACTCCTGAACTATTTGTTTAACTGGGGGTTGTTCAGAACAAACCCCAGAAGAACATTTATCTGTAAAATTTCTATAAACATCATTATCATAACAATAATTATCACTATATTCAATTTCTCCACAATTTTCAACAGTTTGATAACCAGTATAATCAAATTCACAAGATGAGCTAGTTGTTCCAGGATTGACACACTCATAAATAGGACGTGTTTTTTTTACATAACTAACACCAGAAGAAATTTTACAAAAAGGATTACTCCATTCCGCAAGGCAATCATACTTATCATAACATTCTATATCTGGATCTAATTTACAATGTCCATTTGTACATCCATAAGTACAAGTTTCAACATAGGTGTTATAACAACGATACCATTCCTCCTGGCATTTTGCGTTACTACACCACCGATCAATACATTGTTTATCTTTCCTTACATCATTTCCATCGCAATAAAAATGCCAAGTTGTTCCTTCATAATTATTTCCACATTCATATCTTTTTTCTTCTCTATTATCACATGCATCATACCAATAAACATCATTATTATAACAGCTAGTATCATCATGACTTGTACAAGTTATGCAACTTCCATAACTATTACATTCCTTATTCGTTCCACAAGATGTTCCTTTTGGCCTGTTTGTATAATCATTACAACTTGGAGATATGCAACTTCCACTACTACAATATTTATTCACATCATGATAATCTCTACAAGGATATGCAGATTCTAAATAATCACAATCTTTTGTTCCACAAGAATATGAAGAACTATAATAATTACAAGTAGAATCTCCAGAGGTACAATATTCACATTTTCCACAAGTATCTTTTGTGGAATCACTCCAAGTATAACTAGAGCTTAAGCCTGTACAATAATAATTTCTAAATTTCACATAACTTGTTCCAATTGGAGAATCTGTTTCAGAACAAATATATTTATCTGTCTTATCAGTCGGCTGGCTTCCATATGATTTAAATTTATTTGTTGATAAATCACAGCAAGAACCTGAAATGCAATCACAGATATCTTTGTAAACATAATAATCAGAAGTTTTATACGAATTAAAATAATTATTTAGGCTAGAAACTTCTGCATAAACTTCAATTCTATTACCCTCACCAAACTCATCAAATTGGCTGCTCAGTCTTACATTAGTAAATTTCCTCTTAACTGTACTTCCATGATAATCTTCTAAATCTAATGTGCTACAATCATGAGTTGTGGCCCAAACTTCTTTACATTGAATTTTATCATGGAAAAGCTCACTACCTTCCATCAAACAATATTTTATCCTCATGCTCCAATAATCAGAATATAAAAGTCCAGCTTGGCAGGAAAAATAATCCAAACCTAAACTTAAACTTACAGTTCCTAAACCCAAAGAAATTGTATCTACAACTTCATCAAAATTATAACAAATACCTGAAGGAGGAGGTTTACTAAACCATATAATACTTGGATTAACTATGCTCTGAACTACAATTGAATCCACTTCACTATCATTCGAATCAGAACGCGAATTTTCAGAAGCACTAACCTCTAAATCTTCACTCTCGCTTCCTAAATCAGAATTATCATCCAAATCTTCAGAAGAATCATCTCCCAAATCATTTAATTCACTTTCCAAATCAGAACTATTATCAACCAAATCAATTTCTTCATTTGGAGTATCAGAATTATCATCTTTTTTTGAATTCTTGCTAGAACTAGAACTTCCTCCGCCACTAGAAGAACTTCCACCTCCTCCAGAACTCCTACCACTAGAACTACTCTCTCCATCGCTAGATAAAAGCAAACTCTCAAAATTCTCAGAGTCATCATCTTCTTCTTCATTATCTAAAGAACCTAAACCAGATAAACTCTCATAATTACCTTGTTCTCTGTCAAGTAAAACAAGTCCTGTTCCAGAAACATCATTCTCAGAATTAGATTTTCCAATCCCATATGTGACAATCAAACCAGAAGAAACTATCAAAATAGAAGCAACCAAAAAAAACAGTACAGCACTCCCCTTTTTATTTA
>SDBV01007599.1_pt1 | contig 14787 bp, 8 predicted proteins | sample 2277081 | NCBI WGS metagenome assembly SDBV01 (sample SAMN10402039, study PRJNA504765) | marine sediment metagenome | isolation source: marine sediment core GS10_PC15, 223 cmbsf | place: Arctic Ocean: Southern Knipovich Ridge | collected 2010
AAGCCCGATAATGGACGCCTTTCCTCTAGCCTTTACAATTTCATAATCAGCAACGATTTTGAGATATTGATCTCGTGGTAACATTTTGAGAGTTTCCGCAATCAAAACTTCTTCAGTGTCTCCTTCAATGATCACTACATGTTTGGTGAAGAAAACTCTTGCGATATGCTCATCAACTCGTAGCAACATTTTAACATGGGTTTTGTCATCTTCTTCGAGTTTCTTATACGCTTCTGTTACGTTGAAGGGATTTGCCTTTATCCCGGATCCAGTGATATACATGTTGTTCAGAAGTTGCTTGGGCTTTCTTGACAGGTCAATAAGGAAGGGAGAATGCGTTGTTGCTACAATCTGTGATCCACTACTACTCAGATCATAAATTGTGTCACGCATTTGGTTTGCCGCACTGGGGTGTAGGAATAGTTCGGGTTCTTCAAAGCAAACAATAAGCGTTCGCTGATACTCATCTTCCTTCTTGGATAACCACTTCTGACGAAATCTAAGTATTCCAAATGCCGCAGCTCTGACCATCCCGGATCCTTGATGTGACACCGGTGTTCTAACATTACTTGACATTTCCACTGTGAATGTGGGTTTGAGTGCTTTGTTAGGGTCACTGAGGTCTGTTGTTGCATGAAGCTGGGAATCAGGAAAAACGCTCGATAGTACCGTGTTCAGTTCAGTAAGCATCTTACCGAATTCTGAATCCAAATCTTCTGGATCTAATTCTTTTGACAGTTTGTCCAAGTAGCATTGTGCCTGCTGGTAATTATCTGAACTCTCTCTCACGTCTTCAAAGAGTTCATTCAATGTCTTTCCCAAAACGCCAGAAGTTGATCCTTCTATCTCGTTTATTGAAGTATCCGCAGGAATAAGCAAGAAACGCGGTAACATCTTGAGTACATTCCCGGGTATTCCACCTGGGTTCTGGAACCATGTCTCCTCATCACCTATCATCCAAATGTCATCCAATTGTTCAAGTTTTTCAATTGCACCTTTACTCTTGCCGATATTCTTCGACCGGTCTGGGAAGAGGCTAATTATGAGTTCAGAATCAATGTCTTCGTCAATGTAGTCTTGACCCGTATTACAATCTGCATATTTTTCATTAAGTTTTCTTTCTTTCGACCTAAACTCGACCTTCATATCAGTTCCTAATTCAAAAGTTTTGCGATACGTAACAGACAACCCTGAATCACCCACATCATCCGAAGTATAGCTGAATATGCGTCCTTTGAAACCTCTCCACTGATGTGCGTCATAAGGTAGATTGCGAAATTCAGCTTCAAGGACAATTGTAGTGACCACTGGTTTTGTTTCTCCGGTTTCCTCGTCTATCACAGAATAATACTCTGAACTTGGAATGGTTTTCTTGGCGGAAAGCAGATATTCGATCGCCTTGAATACAGTGCTCTTACCTGTATTATTGGCTCCAATGAGGAATGTTGCATCACCAAACATTATACATGCGGAATGTAACCTTCTGAAGCCTTCGATCTTTAGTGAATGTAATCTCATATGATGTTCCTCCATTCAAACAACTAGGCTCACCGGTGGCAAAGGAGCGCATCGGAATTGCCGTCTGGTGCAGTGCCTTGTTGGTTTTCGATTATTAAGGATTCTTGATCTATTATCATGGTAATGTAGGGAGTATTCCATATAAGCCTCACGGCGTAGTAATGTCAAACAAGTTCATGTGTATAAATCCCTGCTTTTGTCTCAATTTCATCTACGAGCTCCAGAACACGTCTGTGATGAGTGAAAAGTAATACCTGAGTACTGGCTGCCAGCTCAGCCAGAACTTCGAGGCTCACCCTTGTGCGATTGTCGTCAAAGCCTATAAGAATGTCATCCACGACAAAGGGCATAGGCTCTCCCTTACTTAGATGTAGTTCGAGGGTAGCGAGGCGAAGCGACAGGTAGAGCTGATCACGACTGCCGTCGCTCATCCCATCGATGGGTACTTCAACATCGTTTGGACGAACACCAAGTAGAATAGGTTTGCCGTTGTCCAATTCGTCCCGTAGGCTTGCATAAGACCCCAAGGTGAGTCTAGAAAACAGCTCACTAGCTCTCGCAAGAACCGGAGCCTGGTTTTTCTTTCGATAGTCCTCAATTCGCTGCTCAAGGATGAGCGCAGCAATTTGCAACCGAAGATACTGTTCAACACCGGAAACCATGGTGGCAAGCTGTTGCTCTGCCTCCTCTAATGCATTTGCGGCTGCAGCATTGCCATCCTTTGCTTTGATTTCGGTTTGAAGCGTTTGTCGTTGGTCCCGTAAGGTGTCTCGACCAGTCTGCAACTCTTTCAGTTCCGATGAGACTCTCTCCAGTTCACCTTCGATTGCATCGATATCTGACACACTGGCCTCTTTCTCCAATTCATCAATGCTTAGGCCGTCCCCATTGCGAATGAGCTCTTGTTCTAGCGTATCAAGTTTCTGCTGCAGCTCGCGCTTATTTCGTGAGCTTTCACCGGCCAGTTCCAGCTCATCGTCGCTCTTAACTCCAGACTGGTCAGTCAATACGGCAAGTCCCTTTTTTGCTGTCCGAATCGTTATGTCGGCGTCTTCGATTTCTCCTTTTATCTCTTTGACGTGGGTTTCTATTTCTTTTAGGCTTGCTCGGGCTTCACGCGCCTCACTCAAATCCCGATTAAGCCGAGCGGCAATCGTACTCGCCTCCTGGCCGTCTCTTTTAAAGTCAATGCTATCAGTGAAGTCGAATACTGTTTCTTTAAATTTCTCTTCAACTTGGTCCATTCCGTAGATTCGTTTGCGCAGCTCTTCTGACTTATCGATTTTGTCAAAAAAAGCCACGAGCTGTTCGAATGTCTCAGTGGCAAGCTCGGGATGAACATCAGATTTCAATCCCAATCCTTCGATAGCTTGACCCCATTCCAGTATCCAGATGGATTGATTGGACTCGATCAATATTAGCTCTTCACGTGTTCTTTTGAGACGGGTCTCTGTCTCATCCAGCGAATGCTCTAATTGACGTTTTAGTTCAAGAGCAGATTCCTCTTGTTCGACTCGCTGTTCACACAGATTAATCATAGCTTCAAGGCTCATCTCTCGCAGGTCTATAGCATCGTCAAATTTTGCTATCTGGTGCGAAACAGCTTCCTTATGCTTTTTGCAATCATCGTGGAGCTTTCGAGCATCGCCAGAAGCAGAATTCGCAGACAGAACGTTTGATAGAAGCTTGTCCGCACTGAGAAGCCATTGTTTCATCTCTCGTGGAGTCCCAGTGTCTATTCCCAAAGGTTCCCAAATAGCACTCCACTCCTTCTGAAAGGCTTCTTTGGACTCATTCGCCTTCAGCGTTTCTCCTGCTATGTGGCGCTTACGCGAATCAATATCTTCAATTTTCGCCTCAAGATCCGCTCGTTTTACAACCTGGTCTGCGTCCAAACGGAGCTTGTCCGACACATGGTCAGCGTCTTCGACTTTTTGCTCGTATAGAGCAGAGAGATCCGAATCTGGTGCAAACTCTTTGATGTGCTGTTCGACATCGCAATTTTCAATATATTTCTGCTTAATCAGACTCCATCCGGTATTCCGTGTAGTTCGTGATTCTTCCAACTGTGCAATTGTGGGTGTGTCGCTTTTCAATAGCAGTGCTTTCAATTCCTGCACTGATTGTTTCTTCTCCTCGTAGAGATCCTTTTGTTTTCGGTCACAATCTCGTGTGTTATCAATAATCTCATCGAGTTTTTTCTCGAATGTATCCAACGTCTCGGACACGGGCAAAGCCGCCTTTGAAAGTGCTTCGATTGTTCCGGAAAATCTTCCAAGCCTGGAAAGATCTCTTTCACAGGCTGCATTGTCTTCGGTTGCGCGTTTTTGCGAATCGGCCAACCGCTGGTCAAGATCACCGGCCTTAAGAACCATTGCTATCGCCGCCTTCAATTCGCCTAGGTCAAAATTCGATTGAGACTGTTCACTGAGTTCCTTCTTGATTGATTCCTGCTCTCCTTCGACGTCTCGCAGAGTGGTCTCTGCCTTTTCCTTCTTTTGATTCAGAAGGCCATGTTTCTGCGACAAAGCTGAAATCCACTTTTTGTTATTTAGTAGCGGTCGCAGTTGGTCTGAATCATTAAGAACAATATCGGGACGTATGCCCTTCAACAGCGTCTCTGCTTCATTGCGCAACAGACGTCGTTTGCCATCTTGTTGTGGTCGATCTTTGATGGTTTTTTCGACAGCACCCAATTCTTTATAAAGGATTAAAATTGCTTCCTCGTTATCAAGCAATTCGTTACGGACATTCAACGACTTCGATTCTTCTTTTATGCGAGAAAGCTTGGCTTCGGCTCTCTCTTTTGATTCACTGGCTGCTCGAAGGTTGTTACTGGCAGTTTTTCTTTTTTCGTCAAAGTTTTCCGGTAGAAGCAATACATCACCCAGTTCTTCAACTCGAGCCAGTACAGTACGGCGCTCTGCTAAAGCACCCTTCACACGATTAAGGCGATTCAGACGGCTTTTCTCTTTGCTTTTTTCATCGATATTTTCTTCAACTTGACTAATGGCAGCAAGGGTCCCAACAAGCTCTTTTTGCAGTCTGTTCCATTCAGCAACGGGTAGACTCGAATCCTTGATTAGCTTTTGTGACTCTTTGAAATTGGATATCGCCTGATTCACAAGCTTTGTAGAAGCTCGAGGTTTGAATAATTCATCAGCACCATCTTTCAGTTCAGCTAATATTTCGTGGAGACTAGCAGTACCAACCGCTGCACTAAAGAGCGCTTTTCCAAGGTCACCTGATTGATTCAAAAGTTCTTGACCTCCTGCTATCAGCCTGCCATGATCTATTCCGTACAGTTTCGTGAACAGAGTTTCATTAATACCGCCAGGCAAAAATGGCAATAGCCTCAATTCGTCTAGGGTATCATCCGAGCCGAGTTTTAGGAGAGTACCTTTCGTTCCCTTTCTCCGCACAAACTCAAGCTCTTTGCCATCTGAAAGCCTGAGTTTCCCGCCAATCCGAAGCTGCGGATTCGAATGGATGTAATTGTCATTGGTACGGGTTGGAATGCCAAACAACCACGCAATGAGAGCTCTCAGTGAGGTACTTTTGCCTGCTTCGTTGTCCCCATATATCAGGTGTAGTCCTGAATCTCCTTCTGAGAGATTCAAGGTTGTGTCGGTGAAGGGACCAAAGGCAATCAGGTCGAGGCGGTCGATTCTCATTTTGCACCTCCCTCCGTCAACAACCTGCCAACCAACATTTGTTTGGCCTCCACAACCAACCGCTTGACAGTTTGATTTTCATCAAGATTTAATACGGAATCAGCGTTAAAAGCCTCTGAAGGAATTTTCTGCCGGAGGTCGGTGATCACATCTTTGAGTCCAGCAATTTCGTCCGGATTACTAGGTGTTGCCAATATCTCCTTGAGCAATATTCCGAATGCGCTGTCGTCGGACAACGTCGAATCCAAATCGAGCTTACCGACCGTTGCATTTTCAACTCGCTCTATCCACAAATCATCACCAGCTATCTCTGCGCCAAGAGCCTTGATTTGATGCTCAAACCTTTCTGGATAGGACGCTAGTTCATTCGATATTTTGGTTGCTCCTTCAAAACGGATGCGCATTGCAATGGGGCGGCTGTCTGCTGATATACGTTCTTTTTCGATGGCCTTTCGAGCTCGCTCCAGAATTTCCCACATTTCTGAAACATCTGTTAGATCCACGTTACAAAGTACCCAGCGCAAAACATCCAACGAGATCTTATCAACTTCGGTTATGGTGCTATTTTCGATGGTGACAAGCACACATCCCTTGGCACCGGTTTCTCGGATATGGCGCCCTTGAATACATCCTGGAAACACTATCCAGGGGTCTTCTGACACGAACTCCTGTTTGTGAATGTGGCCCAACGCCCAGTATTGGTAGCCCTTGGAACGTAGATCATCTAACGCACAGGGAGCATAAACCGCATGACCTTCTCGGCCATCAAGGCTGGTATGAAGAAGACCGATGTTGAGCATATCTTTTTCAGCGGCTGCAAACCCCGCTACAAGGTTTTCATCAACGTGTTGTGTTCCAAAGCTTCGTCCATGAATAGCAACCGCTAAATCATCTATCTTTATTGTTTCAACCTTCCGAGATGACAAAATCGTCATGTTGGTGGGAGTATCCAGTGCCTTGGTCATTTTATTGGCGGCATCGTGGTTTCCAGCAACGGTGAAAACTAATATATTGTGTTGGCCTAATCGGCCCATTTGTTGGCTAAGGAATATACCGGTACTATAATCCTTCCAATCACCATCATAGAGGTCACCTGCCAACAGAACGAATGCGACCTTCTCTTCGATGGCTAGATCTACAAGGTTCTCGAACGCTCTTCGGCATGCATTGCGAATGGATTCAGCCGGTGCTGATTCGTAGCGAGATAGGCCGCGCAATGGACTATCCAGATGAATATCAGCTGCGTGTATAAATTTAAACATTGTCACTTCAGCATTGGTAAAGAAAGCCAGTATATATTCTACTCCCGATATCGGCAGTACAATAAATATACAACATATTATACAGTTAGTCTGTTAGTATAATATGAAATATACTCGCAGATTGTAACAGATACGACATATTATGTTGAATATGTAGGAATATGAGTAGATCATTATCCACAAATGAAATGACCGGGGGTTTTTACCATGTCAGGTGTAAGCAGAAATTGACAATACGGAGAAAACTTATGTCGGTTTATCAGCTTACCAGATCACTGGCCTGAGCCCTCCCATGTTCACGAGGCGTTGATAAGTAGGGATTCCATGCTAACCAATTCTCCTTTAAACGCCTTATCCAATAAAGCCGGGAAGAGGTCATCAAGATTTTGATTTGTTTCATTGTAATGATCTCTTAGCTGATTAAGCTGTTTTTGCAACGCCTCAAACTCCTGTTGCTTTTCAATTGGTGGTATCGGCACTTCAATGTTTTCCAACTTTTTTAGGCCCAAGGTCCTATTTCTACCTGCCCCACCTGGTGAGGCGTAGTTAATATCTTCCATTCCTTTTGGAGAAAGAAAGTGATAACAAATAAAATGATGGGAAATCTGTTCTAAATCTGGCACGCAGGAAATAAAGCGGTGCGAACCTACACGATTATTATCTTCTTCCTTTGCCACAGCAATAGCACCTTCCCATGCAAACACATTACTAAACATCAAATCACCGGATTTTATGCGAAACAATTTTTTTTGGCCAACTTCAACACCACTTATAACGGGCTTATGAAAAGTACCGTTCCCAAAACTCCTAATGCCAAGTTCAGGATATTCACCATTTGGTTTTATGTCAACCAGCCTTCGAGTAATTGGAGCAACGTTCTGCATTTTTTTCCAGCGAACGTCTTTTATGATCTTAAAATATTCGCTGTAAAGTAGGTTCTTGATGTCTTGTTCTTGTTCCGCTCTCAACTTCCTGATTTCCACTGACCTCTCATGCACTTTTTCCAATTTGGAAACAATTTGTTGTTGTTCCTCAAGAGGAGGAAGTGGGATTTCAATTTGAGAAAACTTATCCATTTTAAGTCTTCTCCTATTAGTACTGCCCTCACTGGCATTTTTGCAGGCATCATCAAATGCACTGGTTCCTGAGTAATAATTGAAATATTTTGGAAGTATTTTTTGTGAAAAACGAAATAATGGAAAATCATTTGTGACAATTGATCCAGCAAGTTCCGGGGGAATTAATCCCATTGCTCCGTTACGTGCGTCAATTTTAGAAATAATGAAATCCCCTTTATTAACAAGGTATTGAGATGATCCAATATTAATTCCTTGTACAATTTTTCTTTGAGTTACTCCCTTATGATTTATCCTTACCGTTACTTGTTTGTATTCTTTGTCAGGTTGAATATTCACTGATTCTTTCTTTTTAAGCAGTATCTCACCTAATGCTATTTTTTTCCAACTATGCTTCATTATTTTATCATCCAGGTTGTTGTGCAACTTTTTGTTCAATTAACCCTGCTTCTTTTTTAGTTTTCTTTTTATATCATCCTTCACAAAATACCCCCCTGTTTTTTGAGATCCCTCAAACATCACCAATTCTTTAATTTTCTGCATATCCCTTTTTACAGTTACTTCTGAAACATTCAGCAAATCCACCAATTCCTGTTTTTTTAATCCAGGTTTTTCAATAATTGCAAGTATAGTTTTGACTAATCGTTCTTTTACAGTATCAGTTACAGTATCAGTTACGGTATCATTCACTAAACCAGTTATAGTATCACTTACAGTATCACTTACAGTATCACTTGCAGTATCCGTTTTAGCCGCGACAGCAATTTCAGGAAAGATTACGGTGGTAATACCAGACTTACTTGTCCATTTTGGTTTAGGATAACCTTTATCATCACAATCCTCAATCATCTTAATAGTACCACGTCCTATTTTTTCAATCCACTCTCTTAAAAAGCAGATATGGGCAATGTCAGGATTTCTTGGTTGAGACAAATGATTCTTTTTTAATTCAGCAGGAGAATAAGGCAACTCCCCATTATTTATTATTTCCAAACGATCAGGATAGAAAGCGATATGAACTGTTCCGGAAACATTGGAATAATCCCTGTGAATAATTGCATTCAATAACCCCTCTCTTAAGGCAAGCCTTGGAAACCCTTTATCAGTCCGCGTCCATTTCTTTTCATTGAAAATAATGCTGATGCCAATATTTACGTCAAAAAAATCGGCAATGTTCTCAACATTTTTAAACAGGCTGCCTTCAAAATATTTATCGTAGCTAAAATTCTGCCCGGCCTTATCACTGTTGAATATGGTCAGTCGGACCCTCGATTGTGGTAAAAACCGGGAAGGTTCCTTACCAAATAGAACTACCGCTGCATTTGTCAGATTTCCATTTTTATAGAGTCCATAATGGGTTAGGAAGCCTTCAATATCGTCTGCTCTGAAAACTTTTCCTCTGCTTGTCCTTTCAATATCCAGAATAGTCTCTTTAATCATTTCCAAATCCAGATTAAACAACTCTACTCCTAATGCAGATTGCCTCTCCCATAATGTTTCTGATTGTTGACGTTTTAAAATGAGGTCAGAAATTTGATTGGGTGTAGCTTTAACAGTTTGAGCTTTAACGCGATAATATATACTACTGTCAAATGTGTAAGGGAACCTTGAACCTTTCCATACCTTGATCAGGATCAGCTTAGCTTTTCTATATGATTCAACAGATATTGATACAGGAGCATTTGGGACTATGGCAAATGCCAAGTAGTTCTCTAATTTCTGCTTTACCCTTTCAGCATTTTGGATACCTTTAGCTTCCTTGCTGTCTTCTATACCCAGCAAAATTTGCCCGCCTTCTACATTTAAAAAGCTGCAGATAGTTTTAGCAATATCAGCATTGCGAACAGTTACTTTGAATTCAAGCTGTTCATTTTCGCCTTTTTTTAATAGGTCATTTATGAGTTGTCCTGATTTCATTGTTGTCTAATTATTGCCAATCCTTTTTTGATTCTGCTCTTATTTTTAAATTGATACTCAATAAATAAAAGTATATCTGAAAAGTGGTAAAACGGTTGAGCCCAATGTCCTTCTCGTTGGACTAAGGGTAAATCATTCTGAATGGCGTCATTATACATGTGAACAACATCAATTCTATCCATTACATCGGTTTTTCTATACTTAAAGCTTTTTTTCGGCTCCCCGTCTCTTTTCTTAAACATATATTGCTTAAACACCTCTCTTGCAAATACAACATGTGTATGAGCAATAAACCAACGGGGTTTATTTATTTGTATCGCATGTTTTAACTCTTCATGAGTAATACCAGACCCATATCGGGGCCTGATGATACCAAGAAAGAGGTCACACTCATCAACAGCCTCAATGCACGCTTGAGGATTTCCTGTTCCGGGAGCCACAAACAATGCTCCTTTATGAGACATTAACACTTCATAGCCCCAACCTGATAGTATGGCATAAATCTGATCCAATTCTGTTTCAAAACCGTAAACAGTAGAAGATACCATTATTTTGATTTTTCCATTTGCCATCAAACTAAAACTATTAGGTGGACTTCAATTCATTTTGAATATCCTCCATCAAATCCAAAATCTGCTTTTCCTTATTCATAATGGATTGCACCAGTTTTTCCGGCTCACGATATTCCAGGTCACCTTTGCGGTTCGGGTTTTTTGAGTCAAGATTTACAGTTACATTACCCTTGTCATCCTGTCCAATCACATCACCAGTTTTTAACATCCAGGCTTTCTCGTTTTCCTCCCGTTTGTTCCACCACTTTTTCACCGGTTCAAATTCTTCTCCTTGCATAGGACGAGTTTTACTGTACCTCCTACGGTCTTCAGGAACAGAAATTTCATAAAACCAGATTTCTTTTGTTGGGCCTCCATGATCGAAAAACAAGAGATTGGATGGAATGTCAGTATAAGGAGCAAATACACCATCACCTAAACGGATAATAGTATGAAGATTAAAATCTTCCAGCAATTGTTTTTTTATACGAGCAGCAACGCCATCAGCAAATAGTGTTCCATTGGGAACCACAACAGCCGCCCTTCCTCCTTTTTCCCCAGCTTTTTTTCTTTTCAGTTTTCGTATGATCAACTGAAGAAAAAGGAAGGCTGTTTCAGCAGTACGTTTATCAGCGGGAAAGTTGTTCAGTATGCCTTTTTCCTCCTCGCCTCCGAAAGGTGGATTGGTAATAATCACATCCACCCGTTCACTGTCACCAATGTCTTTGATCGGAATACGCAACGAATTCAACGGATCAATTTCAGGGTATTCCATGCCATGCAATAAAAGATTCATCTGGCAAAGCATATAAGGAAGTGACTTGGCTTCACCTCCCTGAATGGTTTTATACTGCAAGACTTCCCATTGTTCAACTGTTCGTGCTTGTTTTTTCAAGTGTTCAAATGCAGCAACGAGGAAGCCACCTGTTCCTGCAGCCGGATCCAATACGATTTCTCCTAATTGCGGATTGATCATTTCGGTCATAAAATGTACAACCGGTCGGGGCGTATAAAATTCTCCCGCATCACCGGAAGCATCCCGCATCTCTTTTAATATGGTTTCATATAAATGAGAAAGCGTATTGACTTCTTCATTGGAGGTAAAGTGAATACAGTCAACTTTATTGATCACATCCCGCAGCAAATATCCGTTGTTCATCCTGTTGTTGATTCCTTTGAAAACGGTAGCAATCACATCAGCACGACTAATGCCGTTTTCGCTTTGCAAACCACGCAGGTAATAGAACAATCCTGGGCCTTGAGAGCCATCAGGTAAAACGGTTGTTTCATTACTAATGAAAGCCAAGAGATCGTCCCCGGTTAAGCCTTGATTTTTGGCCCAATCCCGCCAACGGTAGGGTGATATAATAACTATCTTATATTCTTTTCCCTTCAGTGCCGCTTCTGTTTCATGCATCTGCTCATTATCGTCTAGAAATTTCAGGAACATAATCCATGTGAGCATAGGAAGCCGGTCAGCATCCCCATTCAGCCCTTTATCCTTACGCATGATCTGTCGACAGGATTTTATGATACCTGATAATCGTTGTGCTGTGGTTTGTGGTATGTATTGTTTTTTCTTTCTTTTTGCCATTATCGATTATGCTGCTTTATATAGATATTGTTGAATTTCTTCGATTGCTTTTTTCAGTTTGTCAATCCCACCAAATTCGTTTACTATCTCCACAACATTACCCTTCCCTGAAATAGGCGAAACCTGAATAATGTCCGGTCTTAGTTGATTAGGTCCAAACTTCACGTATTTATCCAAAATCATGTTCAAAATTTCCTGTGCTGTTTCGGAATAATCGGTGAACAGGTTGGGTTTGTTCTTTTTGAGCAATTCCGCCCTTTGCTTCCTTGTTAATGGTTTCAGATCATAAGCCACAAAACAAAGCAAGTCAAATGGGTCGGCTTCCTTCATTTTTGTCATCTCTATCAGATGATTCATGTCTATCCCACGATCTTCCAGTTCTTCGAAAATAGTTTTACGCTGCTCCAAATCCTCCCAGATTGATTTCAGTGCATCAACAGATGGATACAGTGTTGTAATTTGTTCTTTGGCATATTGGGTGAATTGAACGGTTCTCATTTTCCCTTGTCCATCAAGCACGTGTACAGATTCCGCAACGATGGAAACTTCCCCTTCTTCAATGTAGTATTTCCTTGGCCTGTCCTCCGGTTGGCCAGTTGGTTCATTGGCGGATTCTTCATAGTCTTCCCACTCAGTCAGAATATCCGGCTCCGGTAATTCCTCCTTATAGGAACCTTCAACAGTTTCGCCATTTTCGTCTATTTCTTCATTAGTAATCAATGGCGGTTCCCCATCAAAATCAGGGTCGGCAAAATTTCTTGTTGCACTTCCGGTATAGTCAAGAATAGTAAAAAACAATTTTCCTTTGTCCTCCCTGACACGTGTACCTCTACCTACAATTTGTTTGAACTCAGTCATCGAATTGACTATACGGAAAAGAACAATATTCCGACAAGTAGGAATATCTACACCAGTACTGAGCAGCCTTGATGTAGTGACAATCACCGGAGTATCTTCATCAATATCCATAAATTGACTCAGAAAGCCTTTGCCAATATCACCTTCTTCTGAAACAATTCTCACAGCATAATCGGGATATTCTTTTACCAAATCAGAATTCAGGTTATTCAATTCCCTTCTCATTTGGTCAGCATGCTCCTGATCAACACAGAAAATAATGGTCTTATCAAACTGACCATTTTTCTTCATAAACTCAGCCATATGTTTGGCAACTGCCTTTGTCCGTGGAAGTAGTGATAATGATTTTTCAAAATCGGGCGTAGTGTAAACTCCATCAGGAATTTCATCTCCTTTAGCATCCATTTGACCCGCCTGAGGCCGCCATCCAGTCGCGTCAGCCTCCGTTACAATACGGTGAACAACATAAGGAGCTAAAAAACCATCTTCAATACCTTGCTTCAAACTATAAGTATAGAGTGGGTTCCCAAAATAGGCGTAAGTATCTTTATTGTCCTCTCTCAAAGGAGTCGCCGTTAATCCAAGTTGAACTGATTGGTTGAAATACTCCAAAATGGCACGCCAGTTACTTTCCTCTGATGCACTTCCTCTATGGCACTCATCAACCACAATCAGATCGAAAAAGTCTCTCGGAAATTCTCGAAATGCTCCAATCCGGTTACTATCCTCAGCCAAAGATTGATAGGTTGAAAAGTATATCTCACGGCTGGTTACGATGCCTTCTTCCGGTACTAAACAACGTGCATCACCAAAAATGGCAAAATCCTTTGCATGTGGGTCATTAACTAAAACACTTCTGTCTGCAAGGAAAAGTATCTTTGGTCGCCTATGTTCTCTTTTGGTATTCCACCGGTTATTCCAAAGCTTATGAATAATCTGAAAAGCGACAGTTGTTTTTCCTGTTCCTGTTGCCAGTGTCAAGAGAATCCGTTGTTTACCTTCCAATATTGATTGAACTGCCCTGTTAATAGCAATCAATTGATAATACCGAACTTCTTTTCCGGGAATGTTGTAAAATGGTTTTATCAGGATCTCCTCGACATCCTTTTTGATTTGTGCAGTTTTGTTTTGCCTTTCCCATAACTCTTCCGGGGTAGGGAACCTGCTAATCTTCTGTTCTTTTCCAGCTAAGAAATCAAATTCAATGATATCGGAGCCATTCGTAGAATAGGCAAAGTTTAGTCCGAGAATTTGGGCATACCCTTTTGCCTGCTGTAAACCATCACCAGCATTTTTGTGGCTTTTTTTTGCCTCAATAACTGCAATTGGAAAGTTCGAAGTGTAACGGAGAATATAATCGGCACGTTTTCCCTTTTTACGTTTCGCCCTTCTCCCAAGCACAATAATCTTTCCGGGAGTAAAGGTTCTTTGTTCAAGGATTTGGTCGTCCGTCCAATGACTATCGTAGAGCTTAGGTGTTACTTCCTTTCTGCAAGTATCAGCTTCACTATCATGATCGATTATTATGGTCTTTTTATCCATCATTTGGTTGATATAAGTAATTCTCTTACGTCAACTTCCAAAACCTGTGCAATTTGAAATAACGTTTCAACACGTGGCTGCATTTCGTTTCGACACCATTTTGACACTGTTGTACGATTCATATTGAGCTTATCAGCTAGCCAGTTATTGGTTCTCCTATTCTCTGCTAATACTGCTTTTATTCGGTTATATGCTTGCTTCTTCATCTAAATCCATTAAAATAAAAACAAATTATAACAAAACTAATAAAACTTTGCTTGGTATTATATTATGCTATATTGGGTTCAATTGAATATTAAATATATCTTTGTAATGCATTATATGCATATTATAAACCTTCTGAAGGCTTTTATGAATACAACTATGCATCATGAAACATCAATATGGTTTGATATACAATGCCATTATAAAGCTTGAAGGAGAAATCTAAGATAATTAACTGCGACTATATTTAAATCCAACAAGTGGCAGAGCAACAAGACAGAAAAATGAGTGCCAGGAAGGCGTGTTTTTCTGGCTCTTGCGAGCTGGCCGGTTAAAGGCGGGTTGGGGCTTTACTTTTTGCCTGCACCGGGAACCGGGCTGGCAATGTGTAAAGCAGCGTTGGCCAAAAAAGCGTGGGAAAAGGAAAACAAGCGATCGCATTGGTATTCAGAATTTCGCTTAGAATCGGGGTAGGTTATGGACAGATATTCACATTTTTTCACTGTTATGCATAGCCGGACCTGGGAACAAACCGTTTTAATGGGATTTTTTTATCCTACCAGTCACGGGATGCCGGTTTGCCCGATGATT
>SDBV01007600.1_pt1 | contig 14785 bp, 22 predicted proteins | sample 2277081 | NCBI WGS metagenome assembly SDBV01 (sample SAMN10402039, study PRJNA504765) | marine sediment metagenome | isolation source: marine sediment core GS10_PC15, 223 cmbsf | place: Arctic Ocean: Southern Knipovich Ridge | collected 2010
GCACATAACATTACGTATGCGCTCTCCCCGCCCTAAATCACCGCCCGACTACGCACTCATCAGCGTTATTGTCCTGCTGGTTGTGTTCGGGTTGGTGATGCTTGCGAGCGCCTCATCCGACCTTGCAAAGCTGCAGTTTGGTGACAGTTACTTTTATCTCCGACATCAACTGCTTTTTGGGCTCGCCATAGGAATCATCGGATTCCTCGCGGGAGCATTTATATACTATCAACGATTCCGCAAATGGGCGCTTGTGCTGTTTGCGCTCAATATCGTAACTATGATTCTCGTCTTCAGTCCTATAGGTATTGAGACGAAGGGAGCGTCCCGATGGATTGACATCGGAAGTTTCTCTTTCCAACCGGGGGAGATACTGAAATTAACCTTTCTACTGTATCTTGCCTCCTGGATAAGTAAGACTAAAACACGGCGCAAAAGCTTCACCGAGGGATTCTTGCCTTTTCTTATTTTAGTAGGGACTGCGGTGCTTCTGCTCATCGTACAGCCCTCTACCACCACCGCAATTATCCTGTTTACCGCTTCCGTGATAATGTACTTTACCGCCGGAGCACATATCAGATTCTTGGTCGCCATAGCGCTCTTAGCAGTCCTGGCGTTATCTATTCTCGTTTACATAACACCATACCGGCTTGAGCGGATCACCACGTTCTTTAACCCGCAGGAAGATCAGCTCGGTAGTGGATACCATATTAACCAAGCGCTCATCGCGATCGGTTCGGGAGGTATTACGGGTGTCGGATATGGCCAGTCAACAACAAAACTTAACTATCTTCCTGAACCGATAGGGGACTCTATATTCGCGATCATCGGTGAGGAGTTTGGATTCATTGGTTCAAGTATTATACTCATGCTGTTTCTTATATTTACGTGGCGCGGGTTTTCGATTGCGCGTGCGACAACCGATACGTTCGGGAGATTGCTGGTGATTGGATTTACTTCAATCATCAGTATCCAAGCGGTTGTGAACATTTCAGCCATATCGGGACTCATACCGCTGACCGGTGTACCACTCCCGTTCATTAGCTACGGCGGTACGGCACTTGCGGTATTTTTGACCATGAGTGGTATTATGGTAAATATCTCACGATACAGAAGATGAAACATATACTACTTACCGGTGGCGGAACGGGCGGACACATTCATCCGTTGCTTGCCATCACCGAACGCCTTAAGGAAATAGCTGATGTGGACGTGGTACTGGCATACATCGGACCAAAGAGTCCGTATACTGCAGCCTTCACCGAGCAGGGTATTAAAACGTACCGCATCACGGGCGCAAAACTGCGTCGCTACTTTGACCTGCAAAACTTTATTGATGTTCCTAAGTTCATATTCAGCTTACTGGAAGCGTTCATAAAGTTATTTTTCATTATGCCGGATGTAGTTTTCTCAAAAGGCGGTCCAGGCTCGTTTGCCGTCGTGCTCGCCGCACGCTTTTACCGCATACCGGTCATTATTCATGAATCAGACTCAATTCCCAGCTTAACCACAAGACTCTCTGCCAAATTTGCAAAACGCATCGGCATCTCGTTTGAGACCACAAAAAGTTACTTTCCGTCAAAAAAGGTGTTTCTTGCGGGTAATCCTATTCGACCGCGCCTTCTGAAAGGTGTACTTGAACAACCACTCGCAAAGCGCGCACTCGGATTCAGTCCCGACGAACCCGTTATGCTCGTACTCGGCGGTTCACAGGGTTCCGAGCGCATTAACACATTTGTGATACAAAACCTGCCTGTACTGCTCAAACAGTTCCAGATATACCACCAGACGGGGATAGCACACACAGAAACGGTAGCAGGTGAGGCACAGACGGTGCTCGCTCGTATGGATAAAAGTATGCAGGAACGGTATAAATCCACCGGAAACCTCAATCCCGACGAGATAAAACATGCATTCAGTGCTGCCGACATAGTATTCTCACGCGCCGGAGCAGGAGCAATATTTGAGATTGCGGCATTCGGCAAGCCGAGTATACTGGTACCCCTTGAAGGGTCTGCGAATAATCATCAGAACATGAATGCATATGAGTATGCGAAGACGGGGGCGACGGTTGTTATAGAAGAGAATAATTTCACTATTAACTTAGTGCATGGTCTCCTTACACGATTGTTTGAAAATCAAGACGAACAAGAGAAAATGAAGCAAGCAGCACGCGGATTCGCCAAACCAGAAGCTACGGATGTTATAATTCGGGAAATATTGGGGGTGGTATAATTTTGGTATGGAGAATAAGCCATTCTATTTGGATATCAACGATGACGATATCGAAAAATATCAAAGATACTTCAGTCAGATGCTGAACACAGCTGACATCAAAAATCTCACAAAGTGGAGTCAGGGATTAGAATATAACCGAGCGGAGTACGATAGATCCTACGAACAACTTGAACCAGTATTGGACAAAGCAGAAGAAGATGGTCTCGTTCCCTTTAATCTTCAGATCATGTTTGAGCAGTACATCTTTGCTGATGTGTTTAAACGCGAAAAATGTAAACGCCGCTGGGTCGAGAAAGTAATAAATAGAATGGATGAAGATTTCTTTCCAGATCCTTATGCTGTACGGGCTTGGTTGGAGAAAAATGCCAAATAAAATAACAAAAAATAAATCATTTCGGGTATTATTTATAGTACGCCCTATCGTGGCATTCATTATTTTTCCGTTTACCACCCACCCGATGGACTGGATAGAGAGAGCGGAAACGGAAGCGGACGCAAAGAAATCATTAGAAATATGTGGCGTGTGCAATAGAAAATTAAGTAAAAAAATAGCCGTATTAAAAGATTCAGAATCTGGAAAGATTACACATGGTACCGCGATAATCTGCAGATATTCGCGAGGCCGCTTTTCTATGCATACGAGAAAAATATATAATAGTTCGGGACAAGAAATAGATGTATAAGGACAAAAATAAATCTTTACAGTGCCGTTATGCGGCGCTATTGTTTTAGTACAGTGAATAAATTATGAACTCCAACCAAAACATAACCAGTATTTTTCTTTTCTTTATCCTTTTAGGTGTGGCTTGGCTTATTTGGCCACCACTTGTTCTTTTAATAATTGTCGGTTTTTTTCTAAAATATTGGTTTGAATCAAGAGTAACTATCATTCCATTAGAAGGATACTATCAAAACCCGAATGAGTATAAACAGCCGAAAGATTTATTGAAATGCAAAATTTGTAAGGTTTATTTCCATAAAGATAAATTCCAAGAACATGTTTTGCAATCCGCGATGAAAGAACAAGAGTTAATCAACGAAATGCCATTTTTGAGTTTTATGATAGCAAAAAACCGTCATGAGAATTATTTTTCTACAGCAATAGAACAAATTAGAGTGGTGGGTGGAAAAATTAAGATTGATAGCGACGATAAAGAAAAGGCTATCGTGACAAAAAGGAACAAACTGAAGATTAAGAAAAAGAGAAATAAATAATTTAACAGCTCAACCCCATTGAGCTGTTTATTTTTGTTGGTGGTATAATGACTTATATGGAAAATGTAATCCCAATTATAGCTGTTGTTGTGGCCGTGCTTTCATTCTTGTGGACGTGGTATATAGATAAAAAACTTAATACTCCTGCGGTAGTCTTCCCAATGGAAAAAGTACAAATAGATTACGATAATGCGTACAACCTCATTCACCTGAGGCCCACAATCAAGAACGTGGGTAGGGGTAAGGCGTCCAGAGTAACCTATACAACTTTTTTAGCATCAAATAATAGCGGAAATGTCGTCAAGTTGAAGTCAATAGTAGACGGACCCTCTAGTGTAGTTAAAACAACAGATGAGATGGAATTTACGAATGATCTTTTTCCTGACGCGGAAGTTCTTTTATCAAACAGTTCAACAGAAGTTAGGGTTGTAAAACACAACCCTCATTCACAAGGTGTTATATTTTTAGGCTATGCCGAATATAACAGCAATATATGGTTTTCCTTCTGGCGCAGGAAAAATACTGTGTCCGTCTATGAATTTGTAATTAAAAATAACAACCCAAAACCTCATCTTTTTATGCCGCCACTCACGGATTGGCGTGGAGCACACGAAAACTTTACAAGTTATTTCAGCGGGAAAAAGGATTCAAAAAGCAAAAAGATATCAGCATTCCTTAAGAAAAATATCCCACTTTCTTAATTAGGGTACAGTAAAATAATTATGGCATATCCACTTATTATTTTTGGAGCAGGGGCGTCCAATGATTACTCATCGGAGTGTGGTAAAAATGAAAAAATCTCTCCTCTTACTAAAAATCTCGTTGATAAGAATTTTCTTTTTGGGGATTTGCTCAATAAGTACCCCAGCGTTGGAGACTTACTCTCTGATGTTGTTCTACAAGTAAGGGGTAGTATTAGTAGTTTTGAGGAAGCCTTGACACAGATACAGGAACGCACAGCTCACTCTATTCCTATGCGTCGTCAGTTTATTGCGCTTGAATTCTATCTTCAAGAACTCTTTGAGCGTGTATCAAATCAAAATTATACACCTATATGGATAACCAAAGAAACTAGGCGTAGAATGCATCAAATAAACAATTATCGTATTATTTTAAACCGCATCAATACTTACTCAAATGGGAAAGCATGTGTAGTAACATTCAACTACGATACATTGTTTGAAAATGGGTTTACTCAAAATCTACAACCTCAAAGGATAGGTGATTATATCTCAGGTGATTTAAAATTGATAAAGCTTCACGGTTCACACGACTGGGTTTATATACACCGCAAATCAGGGAAAGATATAGAAAATGCAATCAGAGCTTTTGACTTATGTATGGAACAACCAAACTTACTTGCAGAAGCACAACAAAATAAGAGTTGTAATCCATACCATAAAACTGAGATTCATAAACGTAGCGACGAAGAAATATTTCATCTACTTCCAGTTCTAGCAATACCTCTTATTGGAAAAGATAGTTTTATATGTCACGAAACGCATATCAAAATTTTTGAAAAGACTTTACCAAAAATAGATCGTATTTTGATTATCGGTTGGCAAGCGAGAGACTCTCTTTTGTTGAAGACCTTGAAAGAAAATCTACCAAAAATGGGTTATAACATACTAGTTGTATCAAATTCTAAAAATGGAGCAGATAAAATTGCTACAACAATTAAAAAGGCTTTAGGTGCCCGCAATGGATTAATTTCATCACGTGGTGGCGGTTTTTCGGGATTTGTCTCTAATGAAATATCACACACTTTTTTCAAAGAATAAATTGTTGATTATGGGTAAAAAGAAATTAAATACTAACTGACGCTTGATACTATTCTCAAAACAGACAGTTCCAACATCGTTCCATAGCCCCAATAAAATAAACGGCTCAACCCCATTGAGCCGTTTATTTTCGTATTGTTGTGATATTATTAGGTTATGAATCCAGAAGAAAAAATAGACAGAGAATTATGGTATGTTCTTAAACAAGTAAAAGAAGAGGCCCTGCGTACCAGGTCTGGAAATCCGGTTGAGTATTGGGTTAATTTTGACATTATTGGCGGTAATATTCCTATACCAGAAAATGAAGTAAAAGCCCTTGAAAAATTAGAGGAGTTTGGAGTGATCGAGATACTTAATCCAGGAGGAACTTGGGATTATGAGTAGTAAATTATTTAAAATTAAAATAATTCAACCCGCGTTTGATACACTTCTTCAAAAATATGGGGATTCGTTTTCTTCTACCAATTCTCCGGATAGAGAGGAAACACATATTAATGAAATGAATAAAGGCGAGTTAGATAAACTTAATAAGTTATCGGAGGAGATTGATATTCTTAAAAATTCAAACCGCCTCTCAGCAGAGCATATTAAATGGATAGCCGGAACAAAAAAATTCCTTCTAAGGAATTTTGGGAAGTCTTCAGACTACTATAATACTTTCACGTCTCTTACATGGGCTAAACGGGGTCAGTATATGATAGGAGGGCCCGCACGACCATCTGAAAGCTTTAATCCTCAATTGGGAATTGATCGTGTAAATCGAGAAGCTTATCTAAAGGAGCTTGAGGTAACGCGTGGATTATTTCTTGCGGCGAAGGAGGATATTATTGAAAAAGACTTTACACCCCAAAAACCAGGGGATTCAGTGAAAATATTTTCAGTAGAATTAATCAATAAATTACCAGATGATGTAAAAGATGTTTGTGAAGAATTTAACTTTAATTTTAATGAGAGAAACCCTTGGGCTTCTTTATTACTTTTAAGGAAGTTACTACCATTATCTATTGTAAGAAGAATGCAGCAACTGAAAAAGGAAAGGGAGATTAAAGTTGGTGGAGAGTACCTGGATACTAAGGGGTTACTTGGCAAGATAGAAAAATATCTGAAAGAAAAGAGGGTTTATAAAGAAGTCTCAAATTACAAAATACTTACAGATAGTTCTCAACATTCCTACACCTTTTATCCTGGCATTACAGACGTTGAAGGAGCAGCAGTAAAAATTAGACTACTCTTAGATGATATGTTTTCTTAATTAAATAATTATAATGAAAGACCTTTTGAAGGAAAATAAAGCAGCAGTGATTATTATTTTGGTAGCATTGGTTGTGGTTGCGTGGTCTTTTTATTCTTCTTATCAAATAGCAGTAAAAGAATGCAAGGAGTTATGTTTTTATCAATCCAGGTCTGGTGTTTGGAACTATGAATACGGTGGTGAATATAAAAACGAAGAAGGATTTAGTGTAAATCAATTTGTAAGTCAACGTGTGGGAAGAAATTTTCCTAAACAAGAGCAGTGTGTAGATTATTGTTTGAGCCAAAATTAATTTATGATACCCCAAATTACAATCGGTATTTTTGCAATAGTAGGTCTTATAGGCTGGGGCTGGAAAGGCTTGGTAATAGGATTCGTTGTAGGGTATTTAATAACCATTCTTATTGGGTTAATTCCGATTTCCAAACTAGGATTGGGAGCTATTAAAAGAAAATATAGAGTAGCTATTGCTGAGGATTTTTATTCTCAAAACAAAAAAGAAATTTTGTCTCTTGGAAAATTTAAACGTCTTGAAAAGAGAGAGATAATCAATATTTTCAGTGGCTACATAAATGAAATTTGTGAATCATCCAGCAAGGTAAGGAATCCTGTTAAAAAATATCCTGGGGACATGAATGTTTCTGGTTATAGACCTAATTTTGTCAGAGGAGCTAGGGAGTGGGCTGACAAACCCAAAAGGTTACAGGAAAGAAAATTATTTAAAAAATTTGCGGATTTTTGTGAAAAAGCTATTTATAAAGATTTAAAAAATATATAAAATTATGGACAATTCAACGAAAGTCGGTGTTGTAATGATGATATTGTTTGGTGCTATGGGGCTAGCAATTAGTGGTCTCGGAGGTGCATTAGTGGGAGCAATAGGAGCCTTTGGGGTTACATCACTAATATTTGCCTTAATAGAATACTTTGAACGAGAGGGTGTAAGCGTACAGGAAACTCGAGATAACAAATTAAAACAGGTGGACTCAAAAAATATACCCTTTAAGGCTCCGGTGGATCATAAAAAATAAATTTTTATGAGTTTGCAGACTTGGGCAGATAAAAGATTCGCAAAAGGAATCGCTAAGGCAATGAAGCGTACATATTTTGTTTGTAAGGAAAGTATGCCCAATGCATCCGAGGAAGAAATATTAAGAAAGGTGGTGTCTCTTCGCCCATCTCAAAAAGCAAAGAAATTACTTGAAGATAAAGATTTTTGGAATGAAAAGGAAAATTTAAATTTATGGGACGTTACTTTGGCTATTATAATTAAGGAATATAGAAAGGGTCATCTAGAAAAAAGACTTCTACTAATTCCGCGAGACTCAAACTATAACCTCATGAGTGGATTGAATGAAGTTCTTGGTGATTTCAAAAAATAATTCCAACATCGTCCCATGGCCCCAATAAAATAAACGGCTAAGTTCCAACTTAGCCGTTTATTTTCGCGAGTTCAAATCCTGCCGCCGGAGCAGATAGTTTCTGTGGCAAACGATCCGTCCCCGTCAAAAGGAGTGGAAATTGCCACAAATTGCGAGTAAAAGGTGAAATCAAAAGAGCGGCTATTGTCGCTCTTTTGATTATTGTTCTAAGTGGATTTGTGCACTGTTGCATTTGTAGACTACATATGCTACAATGAACTCATGAATAAAACTTTCAAAAACAAAATAAGGGAGTTGCGAGAAGAGCGCTTTCCAGGGAAAGGCTTAAGAAGTTTGAGTAGTGAACTTGAATCACAGCTCGGAAAACACTTTTATGCATATTTAAGCAAGATAGAAACTGGATCACTGCCGTCCCTCGATTTTTTAAAGAAAATAAGGGCAGCATATAAGCTTACTGATAATGAATATCATGACCTGTTTCAGCTATATGCTCAACAAAAATTCGAGAATGAAGGTGAACGAAGCGGGCTTGAATTGGAACCAGTACCGCTCCTCTTTAGGAAAACTAAGAAGAAAAAATTATGAAGCTTAGAGTTGCTAAAAATTGGAGTCCTTTATTGGATACGTATCAACTAACGAAAAGAGAGATAGAGTCTCAGGTTTTAAGCGATCTTTCCAAGTACAGACAAAAATATCGTGAAAGGTATCAAAAAAGCGCATCGAACCCTCTTGATGTAGACAACTACGTTCTGGAGCTTTGGGGATTTAGTATTTGTTTTGAGGCTATTCCGCAAGATTCTGAGGATGAGGATGTTTTAGGATGTTTACGCCCAGAAACTCGTCAGGTTGTTGTTAATGAAGATTGTAATAACCAGAAACGTATCTCATTCACTATCGCTCACGAGGCTGGACACTTATCACTTCACGGACCGCTCTTTTCTATTCAAGACGGTCTTATTACAGGATGGAGACACTCAAACCCATACAAGAATAAGAAAAAGATGGATACAGCACAAATTCGAAGAGAGTGGCAGGCAAACGTATATGCTGGAGCGTTGTTAGCACCAAAAATTGAGGTCGAGGCTTTCCTTCGTGAGTTGGGACTAATCAAAAAACAGACATTTATACCATTCAACCTTGATGATTACTTCCTAAAATTTGAAGAGCGGTTTGGTCTTTCAAGACAAGCTCTTGAAATTAGATGTGAACATCTGGGTGTACCAGTAAAAAATATTCGGCATGGAACAGTTTGAATATCCAGAAAAGCTACCAAAAATTGGTAGCTTTTCCGGGCGTTTAAACGAATAGAAGCGTCTTTCCTAAAGCTTTGGTCGACTATTCGATACGGTTATGATATAGCATAAAGCCTCAACAACTTTACTATATCATAACCAACGCCCAATTAAAAACTTAATAAGGACAAAAGATTTATGAGTGAATCTAAGACTTTCCCGCTTGGAAGAGACTCTAAAACTGGTGAGTTTATCCCAGTAAGAGAGGCTAGGAGGCGCCCAAATACTACTACTGTTGAGCGAATTCCGAAATCTGGATACGGAGATACTGATAGAGGAAAGCGGAAGTAGTAAACATATAAACCGTCTCTAAGGTTTATAAAAGCATCCGGAGGAAAGACGGGTGCTTTTATTTATTAGGTCAAAGCGTAAGTATTTCAGAGTTATTTTTAGAAGTTATTATAGATTTCAAGATTGCTTTCATGCTACAGTTAAATTATGAAAAGATCAGCCAAAAAGCGATCTGTTTCCAGAAAATCCATAAAGAGAAAACCAAAGCGATCTGTTTCCAGAAAATCCATAAAGAGAAAGCCTAAAAAGAAATCAACTGTTGAGCGAATTCCAGTGGGAAAAAATAAAACGTTTCCACTTGGAAGAGACTCTAAAACTGGTGAGTTTATCCCAGTAAGAGAGGCTAGGCGGCGCCCAAATACTACTACTATTGAGCGAATTCCGAAATCTGGATACGGAGATACTGGTGAACAAAGAGGGCCAAGACCTCGACCTCCTGCAAAAAACGAATAACTTTACAATGAAGGCGGAAGAAGAATATCAAAAAAACCTAAAATCTTATCTTGATATTACTAAAGAGACTAGTGGTAGATTGACTGCGCTATCACTTGCGGTTATTGCTGCTATATATGTTTTTATACATAGCCAGTTAAGTGTTAATGTTTTTTCCTTGAAGCTGTCTTTGGTTTTTTACTTTGCGACTGCCAGCATTGAAATAATAAGAGGATTTCTAAAATCTCATCATTATGCGATGTGGATCGATGGAAAAATCGATACTATAGATCGAAAAGAAAGTTGTTGTGGGATAATTGCAGATTACCTTTTTTATCTTTCATTTTTAATATTTGTCGTGGCAACGATTCTTTTTGGTATAGGTATTTTCAAATAAAAAATATCAAGAAAAGTTATTCTAGGAATAAACCACGTATTTATAAATATCAGGATATGACTTCTCACAACACAAAAAAACGATTTTTTGAATGTCCACATTGTAAAAGGGATTATCCCTGTAACAATTTGAAAGAAGCCGAGCAACACATTAAAGAATGTCCTAGTCAATTTACTGATCCACAAAAACAATTTGACGCTCGGAAAAAAATTTATAAGTCAAAAGAGAAATAAAAAACGATTACTTAAATGGAATACACTTTAATCGTAATTGCATTTCTTGTTTTTATATATTTTGTCCTTCGACTCTTTCGTGAAAAAGTTCAGGCTATATCATTAAGGAATACACCAATTGGAGATTTATTGGTTACCCTTAATAAAGAAAAGAAAATAATTGCTCCTGAAAAGGAGAAGGTGGTAAACAGAACAACCACCGACGAAATCTGGGCATTGTATGATTTATCAAAGAATAAGGAAAACGGTTATATAAAAAAATTAAACCCTGTACAAAAGTACTTATATCACGATATGTCTCAAGATTATTTAGTAAAAAAAGAAGGTGGTTATATTGTCCTAACTGATTTAGGGAAACATATCCTCGCTTTAGTGAGGTTAATTGATTTGTAATACGGTTCCAACATCGTCCCATAGCCCCAGAAAAATTAACGGCTCAACCCCCTTGAGCCGTTTATTTTCGCATTGTTGTGATATTATGAGGATATGAAAACAATTTTAGTTGATGCGGTTAACGCTTTTGTAATTAAAGACGAGGGTGTCCTTAGGGAGATGCACGAATTGCTTGAAACTTTTGAGAATCGGAAAATCATTTTGACTGGGGCTAATGATGAACAATTCAAAAAGTTTGGTTTGGATAATATGCCTTATGAGGTTTTCACATTAAAACACGATCCTGAAAAAACCGACCCGAAATACTACGAGATGGTGCTTGAACATTTTGATTTAAGCAAAGATAATGTAGTCTATTTTGAGCACAATGCAGATGCGGCAAAAACTGCTCAATCTATTGGTATAAAGACCCACCACTACAATAAAGACAAAAGGGACTTGAAAGCACTCGGAGATTTCTTACAAGAAAACGTTTAGTAGGGGAAAGGGAATACAATAAACGGCTCAACCCCATTGAGCCGTTATTTTTTGTGGGTGGTATAATTTTGGTATGAGTAAGCTGACAAGAGCTTCTTTCGTTTTTTGGCTGATTGTTACCATTATCCCAATCGTTGGGATAGTTCTTGGTGTTACCGGTGTGGTTGATTTTTATGCTACACAGGAGGAGTTAAGGGACGCGATGGCCATATTTGGTTTATTCACTCCAATTGCTTTTGTGTTGCTGCAGGCGGTTCAAGTTGTTATTACACCCATCAGCCACTATAGCATTGGCATCATAGGTGGATTTTTATACGGCCCATACCTTGGTGGGCTCTTGAACTGGGTGGGGAGAATAATCGGGCATCTCGTTGCCTTTTTCTTAGCGCGCTCTTTGGGAAGAAAGGTTGCATCCCGATTTGTCAGTGAGAAAACGCTACAGAAGTATGACGGATATGTGTCTGACAAATCACTTATCTTATTTCTTTTCTACTTTCTGCCGGTATTTCCAGACGACGAGATGAGCTACCTTGCTGGGCTATCAAAGATGAAGTTTAGGAGCTTCTTTTTCGCGAATCTCTTTGGTCATGTTGGGGGAAGCCTATGGTTGGCATATATCGGGAGCGGTATAAACATACGAGATACACTATTTTTGACCCTCACGGTGGTTTCTTTTGTGGCGTTTCTACTCTTGTGGTGGTTGGTAATCAGGAAACGCAATATTGAAGGCTTAAACCCAAAAACTCGAGGAGATGATTGAGATATTAAACGGCTCAACCCCATTGAGCCGTTGAGCCGTTTATTTTCGCATTGGTATGGTAAAATATAAGGACTATAGGAATAACATGAGAAAAACGACTTTAAAATTAGGAATTTTAATATTGGTAATTGCATTAGCCATTGGTGTATATTTCCTCCTCATTCAAAACAATGGAGAAGAACCTGATGAAGGAACTTACTTCAGCGATAATTTTAACAGAAAGAAAAGTGCTTGGTCTTTCTATCACAATGGCGAATCAAAATCAGCCAAGGCAAATATAGAAAAAGTGGACGGCAACAAAGTTTTAAGAGCTGTGGGTCCTTATTGGGCAAGAATTGATAAGGATTTGAAAGATTACAGTTTAAAATTCAGATTCAAGAGGATAAAGGGTTCAATGATGGTTAATTTTAGGGAATATCGCTCAGAAGAGGAGAACAGTACATATTGGATTGGTTTGGGAGCTGATAAGGGAACGGCAATAAATTTGAGCAAACAAATCAATGCAAACCATAATTTAATATCCCATAGAGTTAATTTTGATCATTATAGGGATTGGCACACACTTGAGATAAAAGTTCGTGATAATATCATTAACATTTATTTGGATGACAATTTTTTAATAAAGCATAAAGATGTAGAAGACCCTATTCTCTCAGGCGCAGTTTCTTTTTCTGTTATTTCTAATTCAGAATTTTTAATAGATGATGTTGAAATTAAATCTGTCGGAGAAGAAGACGTGATTGAAGAAGCAAATTGTCCTTATGAATGTTGCACCGACGAGTTTTATGAACCCAAATCCTGTTCTGCCGGCGATATATGTTACGACACTGAATGTAGGCCTAAGAATGAAGAGGTAGAACTTCTTAAGGACACTAGATTTGAATGGGGATTTGGTGAATTCACAGAAAGTAATCTTCCTCTGGCCCAATGGTGTGGAATGCCTGTTGAGAAAGAAAAAGAACCTGCTTGGGCAGTTTCAGAAATAGCTACCGAAACTCATCTTTGCCAAAATCTTCCTAATCCTAAATCAACAGAGCCAATAATAATATTTGAATCAGAAGGAGGATATAAAAGGATTTCCTCCTACAGAGACGGCAGGATAAAGCTTGAGTTAGACACCGGCGCAGAAGAAAAAGAAGGCTGCGTTATCACTAATAATAAAAGAACTCCACCAGTTAAGGGCTGGATCTATTACGGCCTAAAACAACAAACATCCATAGATTTTACTGACTTTGAGGAGCTAAACTTCAGCTTAAGTGTAAAGCTGAACGAGTTTGAACCAAAAATCTCTGAACAAAAATGTACAAAATATGGCGCAATTATTGATAGATACGGTGAATTTGGGATTATTTTTCTATTAAAACTTAAAGGAGAAGGTTATGGTCCGCAGAATCTGTACTGGTTATTGATAAATTCTTGCAGTAAGCATTGGTGGTCAGGAGCATATGATCGTAGAGAATCCGGGAATAAATGCACATCAAGTGGAGGAGAATATATACAAAATGACGATTTTGGAATTCCAATGTATCATCCGATCATGGACAATATTATATCTTCTTCCGTTGACAACAAACACCCCATCCTGAAAGAAGGGCAGTGGGTAAACTATAATGTTGATTTGAAAAAGCTTGCTGAAGATGGAATCAATTATTACAATGCCAAATTTGGTACAGATATTGATTTTACCGATTATGAGCTGGTTCACATTGACACCGCTTGGGAAATAATAGGGGCTTTTGATACTGAAATTGAATTAAAAAACTTTTCACTTAAAGGAGTTTTTGTAGATAATTAATCTTGAGGAAACTACTAATAAAAATAAACGGCTCAATTAAATTGAGCCGTTTATTTTCGCATTGTTGTGATATTATTGGGAGATGGATTCAGAAATAAAGGATAGCTGGTTTGCACAGGCACTTGATGTTATTCTCAAAGATGTGAAACCCCACGAGCGGGAATGTCGTTGGGCAACAAAATCACCATACTGCGAGAAACGTTTTCATATCACGGAGGACGATATTAAATTTTATCACAAACTCCAAGTCCCGCCGCCAACACTCTGTCCAACCTGCAGAAGAATCCGCAGATGGGGATTCACCGGCACATTTCATCTTCACAAAGTGCAGTGCGCCGCGCCAAATCACAATGAGAGTGTCATCTCTATAGTATCTCCGGGTACACCGTTTAAAATCTACGATTGGGATTACTACCGCACTTATGAATGGGAGCCTCTTGGCTACGGCAGGACCCCTGATATTAACCAGTCTATTTTTGATTCTCTTTGGAATATGCGACAAGATGTTCCTCAGTTCGCACTGGTAAGAGATCCATCAAATGTAGAGAGTGACTATACGCTCAATGGCAGAAATCTTAACCATGCGTACTTTGTGTCGGGCGGATGGAATTCTGAACGGATTTATTACTCAGATTCTATATACGACTGCCGAGATTGCGTTGATTGCTACTCTCTCCAAGATGCGACGAACTGCTACGAGTGCGTATTCTCTAACAAGATCAACGATTGCGACTTTCTCTACTTTTCAAGTAACTGCTACTCCTGCCACTTCATGTACGATTCCCGAAACTGTCATGACTGTTTCGGGTGTGTAAATTTACGAAACCAAAGTTACTGTTTCTTCAAC
>SDBV01007601.1_pt1 | contig 14783 bp, 10 predicted proteins | sample 2277081 | NCBI WGS metagenome assembly SDBV01 (sample SAMN10402039, study PRJNA504765) | marine sediment metagenome | isolation source: marine sediment core GS10_PC15, 223 cmbsf | place: Arctic Ocean: Southern Knipovich Ridge | collected 2010
ATCGTTTGAACCAGCTACTATCCTGCTACTAACGATCTAATAAAAAAGGGTTAGCAGTGCTAACCCTTTGTGAGATAAGTACGCCGCAAAGGACTCGAACCTTTGACCCGCTGATTAAGAGTCCCCAACACGCCCTTATTGATCCTTAGGTAAATGGGCGAAAAGGCCCGGTTTTATTGGCCATTGTGCAGCACCACGCCAACAGCCTGACAACACCTTGACAACGTTTTGGGGCTGGATCTGCCCCAATTTTGCCCCAATTGCCATGCTGCCGCCGTCTCGGTAGATGGGAAAACCATCGCTGGGCCCATGCCAGATAATCCTGCCGGATCAAGGTTGCGTGGAAGCTGGACCGTTTCGGTCAATGATTATCTCATTGCTACCTAAACAGTGAAGTCCAACCCCCGCCACGACACCCTTCGCCATCCAATCCCGGTATACATCAACGTAGGCTCAGATCTATATGCTGAAAATACTCATTTACTATTACCACTTCCGATCAATCGCCCGAGCCTTTAAACGTATATTTCAAGCTTTGTTGTTGGTGACAGCCCTATTCTCCAATACCATACTTTCTGTTCAACCTTCGCTTGGGGAAGCGGCGGAGGTGATCTCGGCCAGAGCCGGCCGAGTCTTCTGTGAGGGCAGGAGCGAGTATCGCTCCCTCGGACCATCCTGACCTAGGCCACTCGGCCAAGTGCCCGCGATTCTATTTCTGAGCAAACACCGATTCTACGGTGTCTCAAGTAGCATCACCTTTTTCTTGAGCTCGGAGGGTTTGTGCTCTTTGCCCAGCAGTAATGGGCAAGCTCATGTGATGTTGTCACAACTAAGCGAGCGTACACATTGAAAAGGAGTGGGACAGATGATGGATCATTTAATTAGCTTTCATGCACTGGTTGTATTTGCAGTCGTTTTCTCAGTGACGGGTACGGGCCATGCTGCAAATCTGATGGTAAACGGTGACTTCGAGACAGGCGATCTGACGGGTTGGACATGGGTACCCATGGAGTACTCTGAGCCCATGATGACGGCTGATATCGTTGGATTTGATGCCTCAGGATCCGGCAGTAGTCTTTCATTTCGCGTCAATCCCGGAATCGATCAGGATCACAATGGTTTATCCCTCGGAGGATGGTTGTCTCAGGATGTGTACATGGTTGCTGGCATGGAATATGAGGTAGGCATCGGAGCAGCAGCTATAAGGACCATGTTGTCGCTTCCCAATTTGTCGGCAGGTTATATGAGTTTCCAGATCGACGATGAGGTTTTGTGGGACTGGGGAGGCGGAGAGATTCCTGGCGACACCGTTTGGCACAACAGCTTTAGTGACATCTATGTACCTGACCATACTGGAATTTACACAGTCTCAGTAGAATTTCGCAGGAGAGCTGGCAATTGGGGCACGACACCCTATCCAGTTCCACGCATCTATCACTATGTGGATGATGTATATGTCGTTCCCGAACCGGCGACGATGTCGCTGTTGACACTCGGCGGGTTGACATTGATCAGGCGTCGGAAGTAAGCATTCAGACCCTCACGAATAACAATTGCGGGGGGCTTTAGTGGCGGTAGGATTCCTGAATATGCGTCCGAAATGAAACTCGAATTTGGGTCAAATCCTCATACCACTTTAGCAACTCATACGGATACAAATCCCTTCCCCACGTTGACTGAAGAAAAGCCATTCATTATCATTGAAACTTTCAGCTAGACGAACTAACTTCAACATTTCTGTTTTGTTCAGAGCAGCAAAAGAAAGTTGGGGATTGAAGAGCAGTGTCTAAGCAAAATAAGCGTCAACCAAGTCCTGATGCACCCGAGTCAAATGCTGGGGATGACTTTCATCTTCTGTGGGCTGCCAGAAAAGCCCTTTCGATGCTGTGGCCAGGGAGTCCCTTAAAGGGCATTCGTCTGGAAGGGCCTCTTCCACGTGAAGCCTATGAAGTTGATCCCCGTGGGGATAACCTACTTGGAATTGATCTTGCCGAGTACTTTGGAGGAGATGATTTTCTGTCCTCAACTAAAGTCGTTTATTCCCAACTGAAATACAGCACAAGACAATCGAGAAAAAGATGGACGGCTGTAAGGTTGGCCGATGGCAAAAATGGTGGATTTAAAGGATCGATAATTCACCGTCTATCAAGTGTATTTAAGGCCTATCTCAATGAATTTGGCCGTGATACGGTGTTGGCAAAGCTTCGTATCAGCCTTGTAAGCAACCGTCCATGCAATCCTGCCTTAGAAAGAGCCGTTAGCTCTGCGAAGAAGATTTTGGCAGTAAATTTAGGTCCGATGCTGTCGGTAGACCTTCTACGCCAGGTTGGCAATACAAAGGCTCTGGAACTCAAGCGTCTGAAAGATGGCTGTGATTCGCTTAAAACTCGCGAGTTTACGGATTTCCTAAGGGTCTTGGATCTTTCTGAGTGTGGCCAGTTGTCCAGGCTTGATCAGGACGTGGCCCTTGTTAAAGAGATAAGGTCTTTTGGCTTTCTTGAGGCCGATAGGCTGTATGAAAAACTCAAAATTTACCTTGCTCGTCGAACAATGCCGGAAAGTCGGCAGGCTGGCATTTTGATGCCGGAGGATATTGTTCCGGTTTTCAACATTGGGCGAGTAGAGGATATTTTTCCTGCCCGCCCTCATTTTGAAGATATCGAGAATCCCGTGGATCGGGTTCAGGCATCTGATATTGCAAAGCAGATTCAGGATGCCGGCCAAAAACCTGTCTGCATAATGGGGCAAGGTGGTATAGGCAAGACGGTTCTTGCTCGTTCACTGGAGACCCATTTGCCAGAAGGTGGCGAAACAATTATTTTTGATTGCTATGGCGGGGGTTCATATCTAGACAAGTCGGCTGTGCGACATGGATATCAACGTGCCGTTATGGAGATTGCAAACGAACTCGCTTCCAGGACTGGCTCGCCACTTCTTCTGAATCGGGGCTTATCATCGGAAGATCTTCTCGGAGAGCTTATTCGCAGGCTTGATCTGGCTTCTCGGGTTGTTAGGGACCAGTCTCCAGATGCTTTGGTGGTGTTGATTATTGATGCTGCTGATAACAGCATATCGGCAGCCAATTCTTTTGGAGAGGAATCCTTTGTAACCGGATTGGTTACAATAGGTAGTTCGCTTCCTGAAGGGTGTCGATTGGTTCTGACGAGCAGAATACACCGCGTCAAAGACCTACAAATGCCCTCGGACAGTGTCTTTTGTTCAATCGATCCATTTACTTCTGGAGAGACAAGCGACAACGTTAGACGGTATCTCCAAAGTGCATCCCGAAACGAGACAGATGAATTTCATTCCCTATCCAACGGTATTCCGCGTGTTCAACATTATGCCCTGACTAATTCGTCCAACAGTATTAGCAAGGCGATAGATCTGCTCCGTCCGGGAGGGATAACGCTGGATGGCCTCATTGATGGACAACTTAAACAGGCTGGATTAAAGCTTGGAGATGACCGTTCTTATGAGAAGGTCTGCCAGGCAATGCTGACCCTTCCTCGACCTATCCCAGTTGCCTATATAGCCAAGCTTTCGGGAGAAAATAAGCAGGCCGTCACTGATTTTTGCAATGACATCCCATCTGGTCTCGAATTACATGAGGATTTGGTGAGCTTTCGGGACGAGGATTTTGAAACACGCCTTAGAGATCGATTTGGAAGCAATGATGCTCTAAAAGTCCAAATGGCTGATCTATTGATAGGAAATAGTGGCTCTGACAATTACGCTGCTGCTCATCTTGCTGATGCACTACGAGTATCTGGCCGAAAAGCTGATCTTATCAAACTTGTACATGATGAAAAGCTTCCAGAAGCTATTAAGGATCCGATCGAAAGAGCCGAGGTTTTCGCCAGAAGAGCTTGTCTTGCTTTGGAGGTTTTGCTGGAAGATTCTGACCATGCTGAATTACTCAAGCTGATAATTGTTGTCGCTGGAGCTGCAAAAACTGATCAGGCTGTCGAGGATCTACTTCTTAACCACTCAGATCTGGCGTTTCGCTATGGGGATCCCGCGACAGTCCAACGTCTCTATCTTAATACGAAAAATGGTCGCGTAGATTGGTATGGACGCACACATTTGCTGTGTGCTGCTAACTTCAGTCGTCACAAGAAAACCCTCTATCAGGCATGCGATCACCTGAAACATGCTGAGGCTTACATTGAACATTTGTTCTCGATCCCTGAGCAAGAACGTCACGACAAATCGATTGAAGTTGATGACCTCGTCTTAGGAGGCGAAGCTTATTTGCGGATCAACGGCTTGGGTGAGGCCGTGGCCTGGTTTTCACGATGGAAGCCGCGAACTACAGTCTTTGCTGCTGTCGTCAAACTGGCACATACTCTGCTATTGTTGGAAGGTGACAAGGCTTTTGCTTTGCTTGATGGGGGCATACGAGCAGATGGACTGGTTGCAGTTATTGATGCCGTTATGGACTCGGGTTTACGTCCACCGAAGAGTTGGGTCCATCGTGCCATAAGTGTTTGGCATCGATTTAGCAACAGCACTAATAAGGCAGATGCCACTCTAATTCGCCCAGTAGTGTCTCTGTGCGAGGCTGCTGTTCTTGAGGGAGTCGACCAGCAAGTTATTCTAGAACTTCTGAATCGATTCTCACCACCAGCTCTCGAACATGGATCTTCCATATCCTCTGCTGAAAGATCAAACTCGATTGATACCTTTTTAAGGGCTCGGTCGCTTCAGTCGGTGATTACTGGAAACTCCCTTTTAACATCTGACTTGACCCTTCTCCCTGAAAGACTCCAAGCAGAACCCGACATAAGCAACACTCAAGAACATGGCGAGTGGGAGAAAGAATGCGGTCAATTTAAGAAAATCTATGACTTTTTGCTTCCCGCTTACCTTCTTCGGGCTCGTGTGATCGTTGGGGGGCTTACCTCTGAAGACTTCAATAAGGCAGCCCAGGGGGCTCTGCATTCAAATGGATGGAGTTGGCCACCTGAAGGCCGGGGGCCAAAAGAAATCAGCCTGAAAGCCCGAGTATTAGCGGATGCTGGAATCAGATTTTGTCCGGACTCCCCCGAAATAATAAAAATGATCACCAATCGTTTTTTGGGGTATGACCGGGTTAACATGGCAGTAGCCTTTGCTGAAAAGACCGCTCTGGTTCCATCTCTTCATGGCGTAACGTTGGAATTCATTAATGAGGTAGCTTGCCAACTTTCTGCCAATCCACTCCCCTCAACTGAACTGGTAAGATATTTCGTAAAGTGTTGCCAACTTGCTGGTCATATCGATCCAGAATTGGGACGTCACTATTTCGATAAAGCTGTCGAGGCTGCTTCCGAAATCGACGAGGAAGCATTTGGCTTGTTGCAGCTATTGGCCGCATTGACTGACCGTGCGGTTACAGATGATTCGTCTCTTGTCGAGAATTCTCTGGCCAAGCAATTTGCCGAAATGACCGAGGACTGCCACTGGCGGCTGGAGGGCTGGGATCGTTTTCCGTGGGAAGACTGCATTAATGCGATCACTCGTCTGAGCCCAGCGGTTGCAGCCGCCGCATTGGGTCGATGGGACCAGCGTGGGATTTTAAGTTTCACCGAAAAGTGTTTAGAATATGTCAACACATGCTTATCACTTGGGCGACTTTCTCCAATAACCGCAGTATCTATGACTACATTGGCCCCATTGGGCAATGAACGGCCAATGATGACCGGGCTAGCTGGACTTTCAGCTCTCAAGGCCCGTGAGAAAGGGAATAAAGGCGATCTTGACGATTCGCTGGCTATATTACTAGACCATGCAATCCGGCTGGCCCCGATTAGTGACCGGAAAGCACAAACCGGGGAGATAATCGAATGGGCCGAAGCAAATGGCCTCAATAGTCATCCCGCCATTTCTGAAGCAAAGGCACTCTTAGAGTCCTTAAGCTGGAGGGAAGACGCTAGCAAAACAGTATCATCCCTGCCGCCCTCTTTGCCTCCTAAACAAATCGAAACAGGGATAACTATTGAATGGAGCGAGATTATTGGAGGGAATTCTCTCACTGGTCCGGAAGGGATCGAGGCAGCTTGCCGGTCCCTAGCGGAGCTGATAGAAAAAGGCGATCCAACGTGGGAACAGCGAATGGAATTACCAAGGGATCTATTGACCCATATTCGAGAGCATGTTGAACCGAAAGATTACCTGGGACATCTAAATGCTTTGACCGCAGTGGCCCCAGACTTGATCAAATTTGATGATTTGGTCTCGGCTTTGAAGGGAATCCTCGATCAATGGAAGACCCATCCTCTTGTTCTAAAATGGTGGCGTGAATATCTTCCAACTCGTTTGGCGACATATCATTTTCATGAATTCTTCTGGATTGATTCTTTTGCCTCTCTCAGATTGAAACAGCTTGAGACTGAGATTTGTATTAACAAAGGAGAAATGATTGAGGCTATTTTCCAAGCCTTGCCACGGCATCTTAGGGAGGTCTCCGTTAGGGCGGTTTATTCTCTTGCGGCTGAGCTGATTCAATCCTTGCCCGATAGATCTGCTCTTGATTTGTTGAAATGGGCTTTACCTAGGTTCAACAGTCGCATCGTAAGGGAAGAACTGGTTTGTCGAGAAATCGATATTGAAGATATTCCAACTGAAGGCGATGGCCTTAATGCAGCTATTCTTTGGTTCTTATTCGGGCATCCTGACAAACGGATACGCTGGCGAGCAATTCACGCTGCAAGGCGATTGGTCCGATTAGGTGATTCGCAAATCCTAATTGAGTTGGCCAAGTGGCTTGAGGAAGGGCAGAAACATCCATTTGTTATGCCTGAAACAACCTTCTATTGGCTTGCAGCCAGACAATGGTTTTTCTTACTTCTCGACCGGCTTTCAGCCGAAATGCCAGAGACTTTATTAGCGTTGTCGGACATAATCGCCAAAGAAGCCATTGACCCTGAAACACCACACGTACTTATCATGCATTTCGCTAAACGGGCGGCTATGAATCTTGCAAAGCATGAGAGTCATCCATACGACACAGAGCAAGTCAACGCAATCCACAAGTGTTTGACACCTATTAAACCACTCAAAACTTTTGATATAGATGATGAGTCCCCCTTAGGGAATGGCTATCAGCGAGCTTCAGCAAGTCGTTTTAATTTTAATTCAACTGACACTGTTCCTTACTGGTTCGAGCCAGCCGGTGAAGTATTTGGCGTAGACCGAAATGAATTCTGTGAAATGGCGGAACACTGGATTTGTGACATCTGGGGTTTCAAAAGTGACGTCTGGGATTCCGATCCAGTGGAGAAGTGGCAGGCAAATGATCGGGATTGGTTTTTACGTTCAAATGATCATGGGTCTGAGCCAACAATTGAGGTCCTGAAAAGATATCTGGAATCCAATGCAATGTTCTGCGTTATGGCTGAACTTATCAGATCGCGACCTGAGCTCGCTACTCATTGGGATAGAAATCCATGGGAAGAATGGGTCGAAAGATGGGATCTTGCATACAAGGACAGCTGGCGATCTGACAAGAGGCAAAAAACTCCACCTGATCGTATGTTCTGGGAGTGGCCTGAGCGTTTTGAAAGTAAAAGGGCCGATAAAATTGATGATGACTACTTTGATCGATTCGTCGGCCTGCTAGAGTCTTCTCGGCCAGGCTATCTGGTTACGACTGCTAACCATTCTCGTTTTGAGCACGGCGACTACGAAAGCATTGATATAAACAGTGCACTGGTTCCAGTTGAAACTTCGCATTCTCTTGTTCACGCTTTAGCACATTGCCAAAATCCATACGACTATCGTGTTCCTCTTGAAGGTGAGGATCTCGAAATTGACCAAGTACTCCAAAATGGCACTCGGTTCAAACTGGTTGGCTGGGTGAGAATGCCTGAAATACACTCTGAGGGAATTGACCAGCATGACCCATTGCGTTACAGCCTTAGTTGCAAGCTTGCCTTGCCAGGGACAGCAATAACTCAATGGGCTAAACTTAAAATGAGCCACGATCAGACTCGATCCTACAGTGAAAATTGTCCTGATTTAGTAGTCAGCATTTTTGAACATTGGGATGATTGTTCTGGCCATCCGCATGACAACAGCTTTCAAACCGATGGTCATCGCCTATGGATTAACCAAAATCAATTCCGAGCCTTCCTTAAAGCAAAGAAAATGGATTTACTTATAAAATGCACTATTTCCAGGCGAAATGATCGCAATAGCACTAAAGAGGAGCGACATGTCCCGCAAGCAAAGCTCTACCTCGTCCACGAAGATGGTTCAATCGAAACGGCCAGAGGCTACTTTGGCTCTAGGGAAGAAAATAACCCAAGAACTGAAGCTGGATAGTTCCAACAAGACTCTCTCGAAATGGATGTCTCATTATCTGGCGGAACAGATGCTTGTTGTTGAGTCAGAAAAAGGCAACATCAAGAAGAAGACAGCCCAAAAAGAGTGTTGTGAACTGATAATGCGGCTGTGGGCAGAACGAGAGCATTTACCCTTCAATGCCAGACCTCTTGGTCATCTCGACGATGTACTTCGAGCATTATTGGCAATGCGTTCTGACCTTGCGGAACATCCGGCAATGTTCAATAGGTATGCCGAGGAAATAAAAAGCCCTTGGCTGACATTTGCCAAGGACTCCTATGCAATCGAAAAACATATGACATCTCTGGCGTTTTTGACGGGGGTACTAGAAGCTGGTTTCGACCAGGAAAGAAAATGGGTTGACGAGCATTCGAAACAGCTGTCTGACCAAGAAAGGGAGATGATAGAAGGTTTGGATAGATGGTTGGGCCGGAGGTTACTATGGGAATCTCAGTCTGACCAACAATCTGTTGGGGAACTTCAGCCAAAAGAGCGAACGGAGATTATTCTGAAGGAACTCGAAGCTGTAGTAAGTAAGCAATCGAAGGCATTAGAATCATTGAAGAAGCAACTCGAAACAGAGCAGAATAGCACAACCTAGATAATCTAAGGGGCTGGTGTTTGAATATAACGATATTTCCGAATGAAGCATCATTCCTCATCTCGCCTAAGCTGTTTCCAGCTTATTTCCCGAATGTCTTGGCCAATATTCCAGCCTTACGGTGTTACGCGTGGGGCAATTGCTCAATATTATGGCAACTATCTTCTCCCCTTGGCAGTGCCAGTGGACATGCCCTATGGACATAGCTGATGGGCAATGCCTATAGCATTGTGCCAGAGTATACGGAGAAGAACACTCTAATCGACTGTTTACACCACAACTGTGGGTTCAACTGACCCCAAGAAGACGTTTCGGCTTGAGGGCGTAGAGTATTGGCTGTCCGGCAAATGTGAAAATTAGGCGTTCGCCCTCAATACCATACAATTCAACTCCTGAACTTTTGTTCCAAATTAGCCGATACTTGATTATTAGGGTGGGTCTATGCCTTGACGGTAGACTCATCAACACAATTTGAACTTGGTCTGACCAAGAATCGTTCTGCCAGAGAACTGCGACATCTCTTTAGAGCACGATGCGACGAGCTTGGCAGGCTCCACGTCTGGGAGCCTGCTGGTGAATCCCCGTGCTCGGGCTGTCGCAGGCCCTCTGGCGGAGTACTAGCTGGCGGCTCCCTTTTTCTTTGTCCTATTTTTCGGCCATCAAAGAGAGGAAAAGCCACTTATGAAATCATGAGGAAGGGATGACCTATGCAATCACTGGAACGTTTAATTGAGACATCGGTGGAGGTTGGAATCATCTTTTTGATCGTAGGAGGCTTTGGGGCCTTGGCCTGGAGTCGATTTAACCTAGATTTCGGTCAGTGGTGGAAGAAACGCAGAGGTAAGGGATCTCAAGATTCATCGCCATCTGCAGCTTGGGGAATGGGCGACCCATTCGCGGAAATGGACACTGTGAATCCCCAGTCTGACTGTAGGCCAATAGAACAAACTCCCTCAGCGGAATCTGAGCCACAGGCCCAGCAAATTAATGAATCGAGCAAAGACTCAATGGGTACTGGACCAGTCACTTCGCCGCTGCAGGTTTCAAACGATTCGGAGTCAAATCCATCTTCGAATCGCGATGCCACTCAATCTGGACCTGATCGGGGCTGTTGGTACAAGCGGTCAGTCGCTATTGCAGTGCCAACGCTTTTAGCATTGATCGTGCTGAGCGTATGGCTTCACCCAAATCTCCCTACGCCAGCAAAGGCTAGCACCGGCGATATCGAAGCTATTGCTAAGACAATGAGCTTCTGCATAGCACGAGAGATAATGGCCGATGAACTTAGTAACAGGTATCCATCTCTCAGGGCAAGACTGCAAGCCGCAGAGGGCCGTTTTGAGGCCAAGTTCGGTGCCTCCATAGACAACATGGAGGATATTCTGATGCGAGACTATCCGGAATGGCCATTGATGAAAGAGTCCATACGGAAGCAGGTACTTGCACAAGCAAAAACGGCTGGGTTTGATTTCAACAACATCGACCCAGAGGCCGTTGTCCGGAATATCGAAGAACAAGCCAACGGTACTCAAATTCCATCTCAGCATCTTGTAACGCTGCTTAAATTCAGACCAGCAGGTCCCTGAGCAACTGAGCAATGCAGCGGATGACAATTGGCTGCAAACTGGAGCCACGGTGAACGTCAGTCCAAATTGATAGGAAGGAAAACTGAAATGCTCAATAAACAACTTTCGACTGCTGCATTGATTGCTGCTGTTGCTCTATTGCTAATTGCCTTTGTATCAGTAGCGGAATTCGCCACCAGGTCACAGCACCATCGCTTCTATTTAGATGAAGGTGGGCTGTTTGACCGCAACACAGGTGATCTCTATTACCCGAGCGACGGAAAGTGGGTATTGCTTGTCTCTAGCCCCAAATCTTTAGGCGACTGACGGGTATTGGCTGACAGTTCCTTTTGATCATGTTATCATGCCTGTATCGGGAAGCCCGGCGACGGCTGGGTAAGCGGTTCGGGCCGAGTCAGCAGCCTCACCTACTCTGCGACTCAGCCCGGTCCGACCCGTTTAAGTAGGTAACTCAATGACACTCGATAAAGATATCTCTATCGATATGGCCCAACTGTGCAACCTCCTGTTTCAGCAGAATCAGAAACAAGAGGCAATGCTTGAAGGTATGCCAGGCGAGGATAGGGCGAAATGGTCAGCACAGAGAGGCGATAGGGCTACGCTTTTCGATAACGCAACCGGTTGGCTGGCACACAAGACCGGTCAGACATTGGGTCAGATCTTGACCTATTGCCACCGTGCTGCAAATGGTGGGCACTGGGGCAAATGGAAGCGTGGCACCAATACTGATCCAGAAATCTGGCCTGATATCACGGAAACGGCTAAATGCATGGCCGACTTTGGCAGGCATGGCGGTACCACAGAGCTTATTGCCTATTGCTGGGGTGAGTATCCAGAAGAATCGGAAGCTATGGGCTTGTCGAACCCCCCAAATAGAGTTTTCTCGGCCACTGGTGCCGTGCCTTTGGATAAATTGGATTTGATAATTCTGCAGACACTGGATGAGGCCAAAGGACCCCTCACCCATGTGATGATCAACGCCGATACGCGAATTGGTCGAAAGACCATTGGTAAACGTCTGAAGGTTCTGAGGGACAACGGCCTTGCACATCGCCCGAAGGGGAAACGTAGTGGTGATGCCATAACAGAACTCGGCCGTTCAATGCTGGGTAAGTAGGCCCACTGATTACCCACTGATTACTCTTTAATGACGCACAAGGCCCATTTTTTTCTGCGAGAATGGGGCCATGAGCGAACTCTTTCAACTCAAGAAACTAGATCAAACTGCCAGATGGCTTCTGCTATCAGCGGAATGGTTTCATGTGTCCGGTCATACATACCTAAGAGCAGGAAAACGGCTCCTGTTCAATTCTCAAGCTGTTGAGGATGTCCTCCTGATGTGTACTGCTGGTAACGAAGTCGAGGATATGACCGATGAATGATTCCTCGATAAATAAACCTGTCCCATTGCTGGACACACCCATCGAGCCATCACATGCCACGGGTGACAACACAGAGTTGCCACGGGTGACAGCCTTTGAACATACAGAGAAGACTAACGATAAGTCTATAGATGGTGGAGTTAATGAAGAAGGCAAAAGAGGTTCTTCTGAGCAGATCAAAGTTGCAGTTGATCGTGACGTTGAGAATCTCGCCAGAGAACTTAGCGTTAGCGTGAAAAGCGTAGAACGTCTAGGTGTGCTGGTTTGCAATCAGGGTTGGGTTTTTCCGATGTGTGATGCCACCGGAAAAATCGTCGGCTACCGGCTTAGAAGATGGGATGGAACCAAGCAAACCCTTACCGGCGGGCAAAACGGACTATTCATTCCAATCCAGAATGTACCGGCGATGTCACTTTATGTGACAGAGGGCGAGAGTGATCTCGCGGCAGCATTGGACTTGGGATTGCCCGCGATCGGCAGGCCGGGGGCAATGGGGTGCATTGATGAGATCGTCGATTACTTAGTGGATGTAAAATTCAACGCAATAACGATCATCGCTGACCGTGATTTGAATGGGGCAGGGGAAGCTGGTGCTGATAAACTTGCAGATACTCTTCTTCGCAACGGGCATATTGTACGGGTAGTACTTCCTCCCGAACCCTTCAAAGATCTTCGCGATGCCGTACGGAATGGGCTCACCTCAAAAGATTTTGATGAGCATGCCAAACGATTCTCATGGCGGAGACCCGCTGGAACGCCTCCGGGTTTTGTCGCGATTGGTAACTGGCAGATACGTGCCGGGCTTATCAGGGAAATAACACCCAATGGATATGCAGTGTTATCAGCCATTCTTCAAAATTGGGACACCGATGATCTATGTCGAATAGGGCGGCCAAGAATCGCAGCAATTATTGGCATGAGTGAAAGCACGGCTAGCCGGGCTTTACGGATACTGAAGGATAAAGGTTTACTGGAGGTAGTTAAAAGGGGGCATGAGGGCAGGGAGAGTATTTACAGGGTCCATTTAAACCCATTTAACCCCCAGAGGAAAAAGGGCTGAGCTTGATGGATCAATCTCTAACAATCTCGGCCCCCTTAATGATGCCCGGGTCTCCCTCGGAACATGTTCCGTATGTGATGAGCGAAGCTGAGTTGATTCGGTTCTTGCGGCTGGATGAGACCGGAGTTGCGGACCCCAAACGAACGATTCGTCACTATCGTGAAAAGGGAATTTTGAAGGCTACCCAGATAGGCCGACAGCTTCGATATTCATTACCGAACGTATTGAAATTCTTAGAGTTGCAAGATGAGCATAACCCAAGATAAGGAAAGTGGTTGCTACCTCTGTGCTGGAGGCGGTAGCTCCCTTCACCTGAGGCTTATTCTTAGGGACTGTCTTTTCTTTGTCCACCTTGTTGGTGGGACTGGTCTCGGGTGCTCTACCGATTGAGGAATCATGACAAGGCAAACGACAGTTCGACTTGAACCTAACGGCAAGTACTGGCGGGCATGTTGGACTGATAGCACGGGAAAGCGTCGGCGGCAGAACATCGGCCAGAAGGCTGATCTGTCAAAACGACAGGCACGGGTTCTTTGTGGTCGTTTAGCAGCTCAGATGCACCTGAACCCTGCAAGAATCGATGCTGACAAGGCCCCGACGCTTGGTGAATGGATAGCCCGTTTCAATGACCAGAGGTCGGGCGGCAATCCGAGCACGCTGAGGAGCTACAAGCTCGCACAGGACTACCTGACGGCGTTCTTTGGCGATACCGTCCGCCTCGACAGGATAACCAAGGCCCGGGTCGCTGACTTTGTGGCGGCTATGTCGCAAAGGCGGATACATGTTGGACCTGCCGATAACCGAGACGAATTGAAAATGCTGGCAGAGGGAACGGTCTGCAACTACGTCCGACACGCCAAAGCGATCTTTGAGGCTGCCGTCAAACAAGACGTGATTCTCAGCAATCCATTCAAGGGGCAGAAGACCCAGCCGAAGAATATTCGAGAGAACAACTACTATCTATCCCGTGATGAGTTCGCCAAGATCCTGCTAGCATGCCCCAACGTCGGCTGGCGGGTGCTGCTAGCACTGCAACGCCTTGGCGGGCTGCGTCTCAGTGAAGCGATAATGCTGGAGTGGGGCACGGTTGACTGGGAGACACGCGTCGTTACGTTCCGGGCTGGCAAGACGGGGCAGGTTCGGCGTGTACCGATGGCCCCTGAGCTCTATCGTTTGATGCTGGAGGCATTCGAGGCTGCAGAGCCGGGTGAGACTATGGTCCTGTCAGAAAACGCCGTATGCCGGACGAGCGGCAGCACACTGCACAAGAGGTTCCGCCGGATTATCCGTAAGGCCGGGCTGACGCCGTGGGCCGACCTGTTCCAGAACCTACGCCGCAACGCTGCTCAGGACTTCCGGGCGGAGTTTAAGGACCCGTGGATTGTTACTTCGATCATGGGACACTCCGAAGAGGTCGAGCGGAAGTACTACCTTGGGCAAGTCAGGGACACCGACCTAGCACAGGTGACAGGTGTCGGGCAGGATGATGGACTGGCCCGGCTCAGAGAAGCTTGGTCAACGCTGACGCCTGAGGTTCAGAGGCAACTGCTTGAGATCATCGAGAAAACACAACATCAGAAGTGATCTGCCCCAATATCTGCCCCAAAGCGGTAGACCCAGAGAAACACAGAAGGCCACAAGGTGTTATAAACCCTGTGGCCTTCGTTGGTTTCATAAGTACGCCGCGAAGGACTCGAACCTTCGACCCGCTGATTAAGAGTCAGCTGCTCTGCCAACTGAGCTAGCGGCGCGTGTAATTCAGAGCGAGGCATTCTACGGTTAGGTCGTCAAAGGGTCAAGGCCTATTGGCCCTGCGGCTGGCGATA
>SDBV01007602.1_pt1 | contig 14781 bp, 15 predicted proteins | sample 2277081 | NCBI WGS metagenome assembly SDBV01 (sample SAMN10402039, study PRJNA504765) | marine sediment metagenome | isolation source: marine sediment core GS10_PC15, 223 cmbsf | place: Arctic Ocean: Southern Knipovich Ridge | collected 2010
AAGAAAATCTCACTCAATTAGAGGTCAATCGTGCGAGAAACCAACTAACCTCTGATTTTGTCAGCAATCTTGACTCGCCAGATTTCAACGCTCGGATAGACACGACGCCGATTTTAATACGACGAATCGCCTTTATTTTGTGGCCAAAATGGTCAAAAACTTTTCTAATTTCTCGATTTTTGCCTTCGATGAGGACGAGACGGCACCTCCTTTCTGCCTCGATCCGATAGGTGCTCAATCGGTACTTTTCAGCGCCGATAGCAACCCCCCGTTTGTACTGTTTTAACATGCCCTCGTTGATACGCTTCGACGTCTCTACAAGATACGTTTTGCGTATTCCCATTGAAGGATGGGCAACGCTTTGGGCAAACTGACCATCGTTTGTGTAAAAAATCAGACCACTTGAGTTGAAATCCAGCCTTCCGACATGAAACACTTTGGTGTTTCCCAATGACTTTCTCAAAAGGTCCACTGCAAGGGGGCGGCCGAAGGGGTCAGCGTTTGTGCACAGATACCCGGACGGTTTGTTGAGCGCGATGTAGAGAGATTGCTCTGATGGCTTGACGGATTTACCGTCTACACAAACCCGATCTCCCTCCCCTACTTTGACTCCCACGACTGCGTTGATCCCATTCACCGTAACACGATTTCCTGATATCAGCTTTTCGCAGAGACGGCGGGAGCCCAAATCGCATCGAGATAGATAGGCTTGAAGCCTGAGTTTCCCTTTTTCACTCATTTAGGCTGAATTTTTTTCTATCGAGCTCATTGAGCTTTGGAAGGGCCGAAATACTTGTTAAATTGAATCTCTTGAGAAATTCCATCGTCGTACCGTACTGAGAGGGGCGGCCGGGTGTGTCCTTTCTGCCAACGACTTTTATCAAATTTAACGTGAGTAGATGTTTTATCATGCCGTCAGCTCCGACTCCGCGCAGGCTCTCAATCTCTGTCCTTGATATGGGCTGAGAGTAAGAAATTATCGCGAGGGTTTCCATGGCAGCGCGGGAAAGGCGCTTGTCATTTCGCCGGCCGTATCTGTCCCTGATACTCTCCCAGTAGCTCTTTTTGGGCGTGAAGTAAAACGCACCCTCTCTCTCCATGAGCTCGATGCCATGCGAGGGCTTGGAGTACTCGTCTTGAAGCGTCTGGATAGCCTCGACGAGTTCATCACGGGATTTATTTGTGATTCTTTTTAGCGTTGCCATGTTTACAGGTTCGTTCTCCAAATAGAGAATCACCTCAATTAGGCCGACTGTTGTTTCGTTCTCCATATCCGGTACCTACGCTCGCTTCAGTTATCCTTATATCGCCGAAAAGTTTGTTCTGATATATGCCTATGTGTTTCTGCTTCACCATTTCGAGAATTGCTAAAAAGGCACAAACGTACTCGAGTATATTGCTCTCGTCCTTGATGAGATCGGTGAACAGAAACTCTTTTTTTGTCTCCAATAATTCGTAAACCAATGCTATCTTTTCGTTGACAGAAACTTCCTCGTAGAGATCGATGATTCGCTCTACCGAAACGGAAGATATGATATTCGAGAATACCTTTAGAAGATCCCAAATCGCAACCTCTTCCCAGTAGCTGCTATCATCAAAGGGAAGAGTAATCTGATTTGCCCGCCGTTCAATAATCCACTCCGTTTCTCGTTCCTTTTCGGTTATCAGCTGTGAAAGCTTCTTGTACTTCTGGTAGTCGATCAGCCTCTCTACCAATTCTGCCCTGGGATCCTCTATCTCGTCATCGATATCGAACTCTACGGGTAGCAGCATTCGCGATTTGATATAAAGCAGAGTTGAGGCTAAAAGGTAGAATTCGGTGAGATTGTCAAGATCAATTTTCGTTACGTAGTTAAGATACTCAAGATACTGCTCAGTTATTTGGGATATGGGAATGTCATAGATATTGACCTCATTTTTCTTAATCAAAAAGAGAAGGAGATCTAGCGGGCCTTCAAACTCTCCCACCCTGTAGTACGTTGAATCCGAATTGGCGTCTGTGCTCATGCTAAGATAAAGACAATCCTCAGTCGATTGATTTCCAATTATATTCGGCACTCTGGTAGGTGTAAATACCTTGCCTGGTCAGCTTATTTAAGCTCTCGCCAAATGGTCGCCTTGTGCTCGGACTAATCAGATCGGAATCAATATCGAGCAGAGGGACAAGAACAAAGAGCCTCTCTTCAATTTTCGGATGAGGTACCGTGATTTCATCGGTATCCATTATAAGATCCCCATAGAGAAGAATATCGATATCCAAAGTTCTTGGGCCGTTATGAACCTCCCGCGCACGGCACCTGCCCAGCTTTTTCTCAATATCCTGGACCTTCTCCAGAAGGGGCATACATTCGAAATCTGTGTATCCCGAGACGACGAGATTCAGAAACCGAGGCTGATCCTGCACGTACATCGGCTGGGTTTCGTAAACCTGGGATACTCTGATTTTGGAGATTATCTTCTTCAACGCCCTGGAGGCATTGTATAAATTCCCCTCTCGGTCACCCAAATTGGAACCCAGAGAGAGAAAAATCTTTGTCATGGCATTCTACTGCAGAAGCTCCTTGCCCGTTTGCTTATTGGTGGTATCCTGCCTCGCGCCCACAGTAGCGGAGGCATTTGCCTGGGGCACGTCAGCCGGGGACGCATCAGCCGGGGGCGCCGAGGAGTCCGATTTCACCGGGTCCTGTTCTTTGGAAGGAAACAGAATCCCCCTCAGTTTCTTGTCCAGTGATTGATAAATATCAGGATTCTTTTCGAGGAAGAGCTTTACATTTTCTCTTCCTTGACCTATACGGTCATCCCCATACGAATACCACGAGCCTGTCTTCTGAATGAGATTGTGCAAGACGGCCGCATCCAGGAGACTGCCGGTTGCTGATATTCCCTTACCAAAGATGATCTCCATCTCAACCTTTCTGAAGGGCGGCGCCACCTTGTTTTTAACAACCTTTACGCGCACTTTGTTGCCAATGGCTTCGTCGTTGCCCCTGGAAATGGTTTCCACCTTTCTAACCTCAAGACGGACAGTAGTGTAGAACTTGAGAGCCCTGCCTCCCGTTGTTGTTTCAGGATTGCCGAACATAACACCGATCTTCATTCGAATCTGATTGATAAAAATCAGACATGTTTTCGATTTTGAGATTGTTGCTGTCAGCTTACGCAGGGCCTGGCTCATCAGGCGCGCCTGCAAGCCCATATGAGAATCACCCATGTCACCCTCGATTTCTGCGCGCGGGGTGAGGGCCGCGACGGAGTCCACAACGATGACATCGACCGCTCCGGATCGGACAAGGGACTCGACAATCTCGAGCGCTTGCTCACCCGTATCGGGCTGAGAGACCCACAATTCGTCCGTATCAACACCCAGGTTCTTTGCGTACGTTGGATCAAGAGCGTGTTCGGCGTCGATAAAAGCAGCAATACCACCCTGCAGTTGTGCCTGGGCGATAGCATGAAGCGCAAGAGTTGTTTTCCCGGAAGCTTCCGGACCGTATATCTCGATTACCCGTCCTCTTGGATATCCCCCTACTCCAAGAGCTGCGTCGAGTAAGATAGATCCGGTGGGAATAACACTCACCTGCGTATCGGCTGCATTCTGACCGAGTTTCATGATAGCGCCTTTGCCAAACTGTTTTTCGATCTGAAGCCTCGCCGATTCCAAGGCCTTCAGCTTTTCGCTCAACACCCCCCTGTTGTTGTCATCCAGCTTTTTCTGTTTGTTCTGTTCGTTTTTCGCCATCTACCATTCCTTTCTCCACCTTGGAGCCCTCTCTTAGATTTACAATGGATGGATATATGTGCTGCTTTTCAAATATTTTTCGAAAACCGATATTTATAATGGCATACACTCCGAAAATGATATTAACGTCGAGGTGACGAGTGGTAAAGAATCCTGCTCCGGTAATGACTCTCCTACTCTTTGCCATCGTGCTCTCGAGCACAGATGCCTTTTCCCTCGACTTGGCAGCCTGGGTGAAGGAAAGCAATAGAAACAACAATGCCGTTGTAGGCGATATAATCCTTTCAGGAGATACCGAAACTTCTCTCCGGGTCATAAAGGCGCTTGGACAGCGGGAAGATCCATATGTGGAAGATATCATAGAACGTATTTTTTATCAAGAATCCAGGGACATAGACGAAGAATACTATCTCGAGCTCCTCCTCGTCACAATTTTGACGCGCGACAACTCTCCCGAAAAACTTACGGCGTGGACCAATGCCAATCCTCGCGCCTACGATCTTTTGTCGGAGAATCTTACCTCTTTTAACAATGCGTTTCTCAAGTCGTACATCATATTACTCCTTCCCTACGGTGAGACAAAATTCGCTAAGAGTCCCTTAATGAGCGAATCCAGAATTATTCTTAACGAGATGCATCATAACGACGGATATCTCATGCCTGGAAGAATCAAAGAGGTTCTTGCTATATTTGAAACGGTGGATGTATTCAACGATTCTGTTTTTTTAGAGGTATGTATCAGTCTCGTCGAGCAATCCCGCCAGAGCGTGATTGTTTCCCGTGGCAGATCGACGCTCCGACGGCTCGGATTAGAAGCAAAGGCAAAGAACTAGTGCATCGATTCAGTGACAAACTTGGGCAAGAGGGAGAGAATTTGCTTCGCTATTCGGTGATGCAGTATCACGGAATCGAAACACTACGGCTGGGGGTATCCGGACTCTTTCTACTTGATCTTGTGAATCGATATGCCTCTGAGGCTGAGCGATTCGTCCACATATTTAACCTGACCCAGAAGCTCGAGGTTATCACCATTAACTAACGATGCTGCAAAATCCAGTGTGACCGCTACAATGCCCTCCAACTCCTGTTCATCATGATATCCTACCAGAAAATCAAATTGGATCTGCCTGGAGCCGATTAGAAGGTTTACGAGTTTGCCCCTCCAACTGACAAAACAGTCTTGATAGAGGTAGGGATCTTCCTGAACCTGCACAAAAGCAAATGAATCTTTCAGGGTAGCAAAATTGGGGGTCTCGATATAATCCTTTAGCACCCTTGCTGTGTTTTTCACATCTTCGGGGGCGTTCGAGTGCAGCAAGCGGTTGATTTCCACAAGGCTAAGATTGTCCCTGTAATCGTTGAAAAGCGCTCGAGCTTTATTAAAAGAAATCTCAATATCTTTGCGTGTTAACTGATACCTGTAAGAACCATCCGTTGAAACCTGTGCGGCTTTCACCTCAGGGAATTCGATGTCGCGCAGCTCCGGCCTTGTTCCTTTCAAGTTTCTGAGCAGAATCGGGATCAGTACCAACATAAGCGCAATAACCCCAATAGACACGAAAATGGGCACTATCGGAAGCTTCGACGGTATCGAGGGGTAGAGCTGACTCAACTGATCCCGCTTTGCCATTAGATTCTCAACACGGCCATCTCTGCGAAGCACCCTCAGCCCTTTACGAGCGATACTGTTGTCCCGATCCAGATCCAGAACTCTCAGCCATATCTCTATTGCTTCTTCGAACTCCATACGATTGAGATGGACTGCGGCCAATCCAAGAAGACAGTTGACGTCATCGTCTTTGAGCTGGCTTGCGCGATTGAGATAGGAATCGGCTCCTTTGATATCGGTGGAATATAGGCAGGAAACGCCAAGCAGATAGTAGTACCGGAAGCTGCTGCGAAATTTAAAAACTTGAGGTTCGAGCATACCGACGACGGCTTTGAATTTACGGCCTTTCAACAGCCGGTTCGCCTTTTGAATCAATCGTTCCGGCATACCCAAACCCCGCCCTGCTCAATAATGCTGAGCCCGGCAAAAGCCGCCTGCTTCGCAGGTGGTCTTTTACTTTCCGGTTGAAGACTTTTTTTCACTCAGTTCTTGTTCGCTTTCCGCTAACCGATTTTTCAAGTCGGTTATTTCACTTTCTTTTTTTTGTAACAGTTGCTGCAGCTTGGCTATTTCCTCTTCACTTTTGCTCCTGCTCCTGACTGCGAGCTTTTTCTGATAAGCCGAAATCGCCTGCTCGTATGTTCTCTCTTTTTTTTGAAACTCCTCTAAGATTTTAAGGAGCTCTTCATGACTCATTTTCAACAGTCTTAAGAGCTCATTTTCCCGCCTCTTGAGCTTGATCAGAGCAACTCTGTATTTTGCCGCTTCGATTTTTACACTCTTGGGATACTCCTGGAGAAGTACCTCGAATATCTTTATCGAAGAGTTGAAATTACCAAGCAGGAATAGCGATTCTCCAACCCAAAAATAGGCATTCGAGATAAACCTCGATTTGGGGTAAGCGTTTATAAAATCCTTAAAAACCTGGATTGAGTTCTCCAAATCATCCTGCATAAATAGAAGTCGTCCCTTAAGATAAAAGCCTTCAGAGTAATAGGAATGGTCGGGATAGTCGAGCAAGAAAGACTCGAGACTCCTCTCGGCACCATCTAGCTGTTTGAGAACAATGTAGCTTTTCCCCAGCCAAAAGAAGGCATCGCCATGGTTTTTCGCTAAAGCGGGATTTAAAATGATATTGCGAAAAATAACGATTGCCTGCTGAAACTGTCCCCGCTTATAAAACTGAATCCCCTCTGCCAGCTCCGCTCTTCCCCCGCCGTCATCCCCTCGCGTCTGGGCAATCGCCGGCAAAGTCAGCATCATTAACAGACAACAAACAATGTATATTTTTTTTGACACTAACACCTTTTTCTCCTTATCTTTATTTCGACCTAAGGCATAGGAAACTGTACGCTTTAGTTCTTGCCCTTCAGCTGCATCACAAAATCCCTGGGATGGTCTGCCTCGAAAAAAGCAGATCCCACCACCAATACTTCGGCTCCTGCTTTGACAGCAGAGCTGAAGGTATTCTCATTGATACCTCCATCGACTTCAATATAAAAACTAAAATTCTTATCACGTTTCACCCGTTTAAGCTCGGCAACCTTATCCAAACACTGTGGAATAATTTGTTGACCTCCGTATCCCGGATTGACGGTCATTACCAATACCAAATCAACCAGCGGCAGTACCTCTTTAAGAGAACCGATGGGCGTCGAGGGCACGATTGATACCCCGGGTTGTATACCCAGATCTCGGATTCTGCTAAGAGCCCGATGCAGATGCATGGTTGCCTCCAGATGAATGGTGATAAAATTTGCTCCAGCCTTAGCGAAGCCGTCTATCAGTTTTTCTGGATGTTCGACCATGAGGTGAACATCAAAAATGAGGGACGTAAGAGGCCGTAAATCTGTAACCATTTTCGCACCGAATGTGATATCGGGTACAAATGCTCCGTCCATAACGTCCAAATGGATCCAATCTGCATCTGTTGCTATGATGCGATCGACTGCGGAAGACAGATTCCCAAAATTCGCTGACAGAACCGATGGTGCTACGATAACTCCTTTCATACAGGATATCTTATATAAAATCGATGTGATTGGCAATCGAAGGGGTTGTCCTATCCAATACAGTCCATTACTCTTGTCGCAACCTGTCCGACTAGAACGACGAAGTATTGGAGTTTATATGAAAAGAGAAGGGATTTCGCACGATTCCTTTCAGGAGATTGAAGTACTCTTTGCAAAGCTCTACGGAATCATCAAAAAACTACGTGAACCCGATGGCTGCGCATGGGATAGGGAACAGACCCCTCTCACGATGCGCACACACCTCATTGAAGAGGCCTACGAAGCAGTTAACGCTATCGATGAGAACGATGACAGCAATCTCAGAGAGGAAATCGGCGATCTCTTCCTCATCCTGGCTATGATTACCAGAATGAAGGAAGAAACAGGAAAGTTCACCCTTCAAGATGTTCTAAGTGATATATGGGAGAAACTCATCCGAAGGCATCCACACGTATTCGGAACCGTGAAAATGAACGATGTTACAGAAATCCTCGAGCAATGGGAGAGGATCAAAGAGGATGTCGAGGGCAAAAAAGCAAAAGGATCCATACTGAATAACGCTCCCCGAACCCTTCCCCCTCTCGAAAGTGCCCTTTTTATTCAGAAAAAGGTCAGCAAAGTAGGATTCGATTGGGACAGCCTCGAACCAGCTTGGGAAAAGCTGGAGGAGGAGACGGGAGAATTGAAAGATGCACTCAGAGCCGGAAACGACAACAGACTGGAAGACGAGTTAGGAGATCTGATATTCACAGTGGTCAACCTGGGCCGATTGCTTAAGATAGACCCGTCTCTGGCGCTCAATAAAACCAATCAGAAATTCGTCAGACGATTTAAGACAATGGAAAAACGGGTAGAGGAAAAAGGTCTCGGTTTGTCGGAGATGAGGCTGGATCAAATGGATGAAATCTGGGATCAGATCAAAGCTGAGGAGGATGGAAGCAGATCAAAGTAGGAGACCGGAAAACCATCCGCTCCGGTCGCCCAGATCGCCTCTCTTCTCACCGATAGTCCTCGGTGCAGCGGATTATATCCGAGAATCGTGGTGAGCAATCTCAGAATGCCCTGCCCTGCCTTAACCGATCGTTTCAACCGTATCTGGACACCCCGCTCCTCGGGTCTTACCCAGACGAGAGGGCCGCCCGGCGATTCACGCAAACCCTTGGATTCCAGGAATCCCTCTGACTTCAAAAGATCCCTGTGAAGATCACCTGAATCGGTATCCTGTATGAGGTAATCGGAACCCCAGTACAGGGACATAAGCGATTTTTTCTTAGCTCCCTCCTCCCTCCCGGCTACGGTAACCAGCCTTTTCACTGTGAGTCCTGACGGGAAGCTGCCGTTTACATCTGCGGCGAAACGTCCGATATCGCTGAAATTCAGCACTTCGAGCTTGGCGATTTCTTCGTCAGACTCTATGCCCAGCGAGAGCGGATTCGCGAACTCTATTTTGGGTCTGGGATTATATCCCTGGGTTAATGCAAGCCAGTAGCCGGCCCTCAGAATGGAACGATCCAGTATCGTCAGGATATCCAGATGAGAGCTGAAGAGTGCTTCTTCATTCTTGGAGAAGCTCAGCAAAAGAGTCTGGCGGTTCTTCTCCTCTTTCCGAAGAGGTTCCAGATGAAGAGCTGTGGCCTCCGTGTCTCCCTTTACCCTTCGCCGATCATTACAGACGCCGCAGGAAGAAAAACACGGATCGCTGCAGTTCATGGTCGTTTGCGGTTTCTTCGACCTCTCGAGCTCTCTGATGAGAAAGGACTTTGTTACCCCTAAATCGATACTGTCCCATGGCAGAGGATCATGCAAAGAACGCCCCTTCAGGGTCTGTCCAACAACATCCCATCCGGATTCTGACAAAACCTCCCGCCATAATTTCCAATCGATGTGCTCCTCCCACGCATCAAGGCGCGCTCCCTTAGTAAAGGCTCTGTGGATAATATCTCCGACCCTGTCGTCACCCCGGGCCACCACCCCTTCCAAAACAGATGTAAAGGGAGCGTGGTACGTAATCTTGCACCTTTTCCCCCTTATGCGGTTTCTGATTTGCATGATCCTGTCCAATCCATCCGATTCCGAGATCTGTGGCTCCCACTGGTAGGGAGTATGGGGTTTGGGTATGAAACAGGCTATGTTTACATGTAGGGTCATGCCTGTCTCTCGCTGTATGGTCTGCAGAAACTCAACGATTGGCCCCACCTCGTCCTCTTCCCGAGAATTCGGTAGGCCAACCATGAAGTAAAATTTTGCCCTATTCCAGCCCTGTTTTCCGAGCTCCCGAAGGATTCGAAGAGTTTTGTCCAGACTGACTGTCTTGTTGACCCCTGCCTGCCACTCGCTTTTAGGAGTTTCAACAGCGAATGTAAGGCCGCTCTTTCTCACCTCCTGAAGCTCTTTGATAAGAGGCAGTGCAAAGGTGTCTATTTTTAGAGACGGCAGGGAGAATGAAATGCCTAATCCACGATATTTCGAATTCAGCTCTGCAACGATTTTTGCTATACCGTTATAGTCCCCGGAGGAGAGAGAAGAGAGGGTGATCTCCCGGTACCCGCAGGAAAAAACAAGCAGATCGGTCTCTGCTGCTATCACACCAGCGTTCTTCATCCTGTACGGTCGATAGTAGATTCCGGCGTGGCAGAAACGGCACCCATTTGGGCAACCCCGCATGATTTCGATGATGCCATTGTCCTGCACAATGCGTATGTTCGGAATGGGAAACACAGTTGATGGCTGCGGTGCTCCGAATTCCTCCCATCCTGTCCTCTTTATGACCGTTGACTTGTTTCGGCTCCAAACAGCAGGATGTTCTTCCAGAACCGACAGAAGATCGTTTCGATCCGCGCCACCGCGCTTTAATTCGACAAGTCGCTTGAAGAGAGCGCCCAACTCACCCTCCGCCTCGCCGACAAATACGCAGTCGACGAACCTCCCGACGGGAAGGGGGTTGGTAATCGCCGGCCCTCCAGCTACAACAATAGGATCATTATGGCTGCGATCGTTTGCCTTAATGCTGATGCCGCCGAGATCCAGTATATTCAACATGTTGGTGTAGGTCAGCTCGTACCCAATAGAGAAAGCGATTATGTCAAAATCTTTGAGGGGTGTGTACGACTCCAAGCTGAACAGCGGATAACCGCAGGATCGAAGCTCCCGCTCCAAATCAACATCCGGCGCAAATACCCGCTCACAGCTTACACCATCAAAGGAATTAAAGTAGCCGTAGAGAATCTTTACTGCCAGGTTGGACATTCCAATCTCGTAGAGATCGGGATAGGAGACGACCACTCTCAGGGATTTAGCATCACCGCTGCGCACAGATCCATACTCCCCTCCCACATAGCGGCCTGGTTTGGATATTCGTTGTAAAACCCTGCGAAGGTGAGGGGGAATCGTGTTCAACTCAGTAATTGTAACGTCTCATGTAGATATTGAGCAGTATTCCAATACCTATCGATGCCGTCCATAGCGATGACCCACCATAAGATAAAAAGAAGAGAGGGATACCGGTTACCGGCATGATGCCCATTGTCATCCCAACATTGACAAAGACGTGAAAAAAAATCATGGCCACGACTCCAGCTCCGATTTGAATAGCAAAACTGTCTTTTGCGTGGGTGAGTATTCGGATACCCCGTAAAATAATAATCAAAAACAGCAGGATTACAAAGATTCCGCCGACAAAGCCCCATTCTTCGGCCAGAATGGAGAAGATGAAGTCTGTGCTTTGCTGAGGCAGGTAGTTGTAGTGACTTTGGGTCCCCATTAGGAAACCCTTCCCGCTGAATCCACCGGAACCGATAGCTGTAACCGACTGGATGATGTTCCATCCGGCGCCTTTTGGATCGATGTAGGGATTGAGAAATATCAACAATCGCATAATCTGATAGTCTTTAAGAACCCTTCGCGCCAACAATAATCCCAAAATCGAAACAGCTAGGATGAGAGTGACATAACCGACCCAGTAGAAATACTTTTTTTTGAACACCAAATGGCCCCAAAGAGAAACCAGACACATTAGCAGAAGGGAACCCATAAAGAATAGAAGTATCCTCCGGTCTGTGAATACAGCAAAAACCGGGACCTGTTCTCCAAAAATGACCTCTTCAAAGCCAGGCATGATACTGAGCATGACCACGAGTAATCCTACAGCAATGAGAAAAACGATATGTCTGATCCTCGCGCCTGCAAAAAAAGTCATTACGACAAATATCGGAAAATATACGAGCGCCGTTCCCATATCGGGTTGCAGTAGAATGACGAGCACAGGAACGAGAGAAATGAGAAAAGCAAGCAAAAAGAATTGCAGCTGCCTTATTCTCTGCCCTACGTAGACCAGGAAGTTTGCCAACAGGAGAATCGTAGCAATTTTCATGAATTCCGACGGTTGTATTCCCAGCTCTCCAATTCCAAGCCAAGATTTTGCACCGTTTACTTCCCGTCCGATGATAAGGGTAACTATCAGCAGAACAATACACCCTAGATAAAAATAAGGCGATAATCCCCTGAGTCGATTGTAGTTGAACAGAGAAAACCCCAGAAGAATCAGGAGGCCTGAAACAACCCAGATGATCTGTCGCGCGTATTCGAAAGAATACACCTCTCCTCCGGCTGTTACACCGCTGGAATAGACAAAGAGTATTCCGGCAATCATCAAGAAAAATGTTGCTGTGAAAAGTGTTATATCGAATCCAAAAAAGGACGACTGTCTCATTCTAAATTCGAGTTTTCCTTAAGGTACCAAAGGTTCAGTGATTCCACTACCTCATCGTAGCTCTGATGTGCGAAGATCCCGTGCAAGATAGCATTTCCAGCCTTAGGCGACCACCACTCGTATCCTTTCTCATCATTGGGTTTTGCTTCCACCATCACAACCAGTACAATTCTTTCCTCGGGATTCTCTGTTTCATACGGCGCATAGGCTGCAAACCAGGAATGGTAGATATCCTCGAGGCCGATTTCGCCGGTACCGGTTTTGCCAGCCACCTCGACAACCGGGGTTGATATGACATAACGAGCGGTACCTTCAGTGATGACAAGGCGCATGGCCTCTTTGAGAAACTTGAACGTATCAGAGCCGATGTACGATTTGTGTAACACCTCCCTTTCTACCGTTGAAAGAATATCACCCGTTTCGGGATCTCGAATTTCCTTCACTACGTGGGGTTTGTAAATGACACCCTCGTTTACCACCATGGCGACCATATTCGCAATTTGAATCGGCGTCACAAGGGTCCACCCCTGGCCAATAGAAAAATTGAGTGTATCGCCGCCAAGCCACGCCATGTGATGCTTCTGTTCTTTCCATTCCGGAGTTGCCAGAAATCCCCGAACCTCGCCGGGCAAATCGATGCCTGTCAGCCTATCCAGCCCAAACTCCCGTGCAAAGCGCAAGATTCGCTCCACCCCGAGTTTCAACCCGGCATTCCAGAAATAGATATCGCACGATTTAGCCAAACCCATCTTCAGGTCAACGGGCCCGTGGCCGGTCTTTTTCCAACAGTTCCACTCACGATCTCCGTAATACATCTTGCCTTCACAGACGACAATTTCATTCACCGAAAACACATCATCCTCTACAATTGCAGCGGTGAGAGCGATCTTAAAAACCGAAGCCGGTGGGTACATGGATTGTATGCTTCTGTTGAGAAACGGAGACTCGGGATCGAGAGCGAACGCTTTGTAATCCAAGGGATTGGCTTCTTTGGAAAAGATGTTAGGATCGAACCAGGGGTATGAGACAAGAGCCAGTATCTCACCACTCGAGGGTTTTAAAACCACGACAGATCCGTTTCGTTTACCCAGCGCCTTTTCACACAGCTCCTGTATGTGACGATCGATGGTAAGAACAATATTTTTCCCGGGCTCCGGTGGTATTTCCTTGTCCGCTTTCTGAGAGGTTTGCTTCCCTTTGACATCAACAATCTTGAATCGCTTTCCGTCCTTTCCTCGAAGAGTCTCATCATAGTATTTTTCGATTCCGCTCTTGCCGAGTACCGCATCAAAACTGTAGCCCTTATTGTAGAGCAGCTGTATCTCTTCGGTCGTCATAGTGTCGACATAGCCTAGAATATGAGAAAGCGAACCCTTGACCGTATAGCTTCTCTTCGGCTTGCTGTGCCACGTCACTCCCCGGTAATCCTGGATATGCTCGGCCAGATAATAAATTGTCTCTTTCGATACGCCACTTCTTATTTCAAAGGGTTGAAAATGTCTGTAATATCTCTTTTTTATCTTTCCCTTCAAATCTTCCGCTTTGGCATTTGGAAAGAGCTTTGAAAGCTTTTCGATGGCCTCTTCGATCTTTCCATCTGTTACCTCACCCGGAATCAAATCCACGGCAAATGAGTTTACGTTATTTACCAGGGGTATATCAAAGTTTCTATCAAAGATTTCGCCGCGGCTGGCACGTATCTCTACCGATCGGCTGGCTACCGCTCTTGCCCGCCTCTTGTACTCGGGGCTGTTTATGACCTGCAGAAAAAACAGATACACAGCGAGAAAGAAAAAAGAGACGACCACAACGGATGTGACAAAAAAGAGGCGTCTCTTGAACATCTGGGAGTTCCATCTCGAATCGACCCGCTCCATCACTATGCCCCCTCCCGCTCGGATACTTTAAACACCCGAATAAGATTGAGGAGCGCAAAAACAAACGGAGCCAGTATGGAATTATAGCCAACCTCGATCCAGAATTTTGCGCCGAAATACACGATGCCGGGAGACGCCACGGTAAAAATCAATGTAAAAATCCAGATCAGCAAACCCTTTATGAGGGTTGCCGATAAAACAAAAACAATGGGGATAAAGAGTGAGTTGGCAAACATCGAGCCCTGTATGAATCCGTAGAGGTACCCGATAATCGTACGAATGAGAGAAAAGAAACCCAGAGGAGTCAGGCTGAGAACATCCTGAACAATTCCCGTAGCAAAACCAGATAATTGGCCAACCATACTGCCCGAGCGCAAAGCAACAAAAACCAGGATAATCGTGCAGAGATCCGGTTTGACACCTTGAACGGCGATATAATCAAAGAGAGTTGATTGCAGTATCACACTCAAGCTGAGAATTCCCACGGATATAAACAACATTTTAACCGTGTTCCTCATCAGTTTTCCGTATCGAGGATGATGACATACTCGAGCTTAGAAAATTCGACTATCGGCTCCACCTCCACCTCTAATGAGGTCTCGTAGGCCTTGGATCTCACCGAACGAACCCTGCCTATCGGTATGCCTTTTGGAAACACCTGACCCAAACCCGAGGTCACCACCATGTCTCCATACTCAATATTCCGAATCGCGATTTTCGTAACGTTCCGCATGCTTAAGTATTCCGAGTCCTCACTCCTACCGCTAACCAAGCCATCGTATCGGGATGTTTCCAGCCTGCTGGCGACAAATGATCTTTCGTTGAATAGCGGAAGT
>SDBV01007603.1_pt1 | contig 14780 bp, 9 predicted proteins | sample 2277081 | NCBI WGS metagenome assembly SDBV01 (sample SAMN10402039, study PRJNA504765) | marine sediment metagenome | isolation source: marine sediment core GS10_PC15, 223 cmbsf | place: Arctic Ocean: Southern Knipovich Ridge | collected 2010
ATCCTGAAAACCCTGCTTCGGGGATAAGGTACAGAAGCTATGATAAAAGGTTCAGGTCTGCTTTGAAGATAGATCATGACAGAGATCCGTCAGACCAGGGCATACTGAAAGGAATTGGAGTGGTCCGCGAGAATGGAGAAAGTGATGTGGGGCTCGTCCTCGAAGGTTACATTGCTATCCCGAGGGAAGGAGTATACACCTTTACGACTGCATCGGACGACGGCAGCATGCTCTGGATCGGTGATGATCCCGTTGTTGAAAATGATGGTTTTCATAGTGGTATAGACCGTAATGGGAATCTGATATCCCGCTCAGGGCAAATTGCATTGAGGCAGGGCTACCATCCCTTGAAAATCAATTACTTCGATTGGGGAAGTGGCGAATATCTGAAAGCATTTATTGAAGGCCCGGGGCTCGAAAATCAGGAAGTTTCGCATGATATGCTTTTCCATTGATCGTTATTAATTTATTCCTAAATATGAAATCGTTCATAATGATAGCAGGCATCATGGTCCATATAGCCCTGCCTGTATGCTCGCAGGAGCCTGGTTTCATTGATCTTGAGGGGTTTTGGGAGATTGTTCCTGTACAGAATGATTCCTGGGAGGATGCAGTTCTGCCTGGGATTGATGCGCCTTGGATAAGATCATATCAACCCTCTTCCTGGTGGTTTGATGATGAAGAGGAATCAGATAATAACAGCAGGTACCGGGAGGCACCAGGTATCTGGGCACGAAGAGTATTTGAATTATCAGAGTCTCATCTTGAGATGGATGCGGTTTTTCACTGGGAGATCATTCGGTTTGGATTTGAGGCATATATCAATGGGACCAGTATAGGCCGACAGGATTATTACTGTCCGGGTACCCTGAACATACCGAAAGGACTCCTGAAACCTGGGAGGAATGAACTGGTTATAAAAACAATGGGATGGAAGTCACTCCCCAAAGGAGGATTGAACAATCTCCCCTTTTTCCCGATCGGTGCGAGCCGGTTCAGCTGGGGTTCAAAAGGAAGTGGCAGCATACTGGGTGAGGTTAAAATCGAATTTTATAATTCAATCCGTATCAGAAGCGTATTGATGGAGCCAGGTCCGGATGAAAACAGGGTCACCGCTCATGTGACTCTGGATCCATTGTACCCGGTGAATAATGATCTGGTACTTGAAATTGGTATTAAGGATGGAGATAATGTCCGGAAATGGTTTGCGTCTTCCCGTATAACGCCGCAGCAGATTTCAGCCAAAAGGATCGCTGTAGTGATACCCATGAAGAATTTTGAACCATGGTCGATCGAAAATCCGGTCACCTATATAGCAGATATTACGCTGAAACAAGAATCCGGACTGGATAAGAAATCTGTCCGTTTCGGGATGCGGACTTTCGAATCGCGCGACGGTGGATTCTGGATGAATGGAGAACCGATAAAAATACTGGGTTCCAACATGGTCGGTGAATGGAAATGGACACCCTATTATTATCACAACCGCGGTGATTCATTGCGTAAATATTTAATTCAAGATGCAAGGGGCATGAATGTCAATGCGGTCCGTACGCATACGCTGCCGCCCAATCACTCCACTGCGGATCTTTGTGATACGGCTGGTATGATGTTACTTGCCGAGATGCCCATGACCTATAATTTCCAACCCCTGAATTTCTTTGAGGACGGAGCTCGGAAATATCATGACAGGGCTGTTAAAATTGCACGTGCGTGGGTTGAGGAACTCGGAAACCATCCTTCAATAATTATGTGGGTTTCAACAAACGAACCGATAAGTGATGAGTATTTTGACCAATCAGACTGGGATCTGAATGTGCTGATCCCGGCCATGAAGGAGCTGGATCCAACCCGGCCGGTCATGCGGTCCGGTGCATTTTCTCCTGATGTTTATGACCTGCACTGTTATTCGGGCTGGTGGGAAGGGATTCCGGGCGATTACGATTATACAATCAAAAAGCTTGCTGATTTTGATAATGGATCGGTACCCATCATGAACAGTGAGTTTATCGCTTTTGATAATACCGGTCCTTACCGCTGGTTGGGAATTGAGGAAGGATATCCTGAAAAGTGGACTCTCTTCGAAGCCGAAGAGGCTGGACTGAAGCAGACCGAAATACTCAGACGCCTGGATTATGATGCGGTTTTGCCTTACATGATGCACGGGTGGACCAAAGGGAACTGGAGAGAATACGCTCCCACGCCCATGTATGCTGCCATGAAAAGTGCACTCTCTCCGGTTGCCGTCTCCCTTAACCTGAACGATCAGAATTACATCGCAGGAACCGGTAAAAATGTTAATGTCTGGCTGATCAATGACCAGAACACCGGGGTCCACACCAACCTGGAGATCTTTTCCTGTCCTTATAACCCGGAATTTGCAACTGGCAATCGGTATTATCAAAATGCTGAAAAAATCTTCAGCCGGGAATATGCACTGCCCGCACGAAGCCGTAAGGAAGTCGAGGTTGATATTCAATTACCGGTTGACACCGGATCACATTGGTTAGCAGCCCTTCTTGATACCGGTGAAGGCAGCAGGGTGATGAGTCAGCGTAAAATTAAGATAGTTGAAGATCCCGAATTACCGCGAACCATTGCTTCACGGAAGTATCACTTTGTTGGCAACGACATGGAATCAGTCAAATGGGTTGCTCAGAGAAAGATTAACGCGACGATCGGGATCCCCATCTATAAGGGGATCATGAGTGGTGGCGGCAAGGATTACGAGGTATCTGCAGATGCTGATATGCTGGTAGTCTGGGAAAACATATCCTATAATATTGACAATTTGCGAATTGCCGACCTCATCAATCGCTACCTCCTGGCAGGGAAAAAGGTGCTTATCATGCGACAGAGAGACTGGAAGATGAGTGACTGGCATTTTCAACCTTTTCTGAAAAAGGGAATAAACATTGAATATTCTACCAGGCCTGACAGGTCTTCGACGATGTTCAGAGACAAGCACGGTATGGGCAGTGAGATCTGGAATGGGTTGAACAAAGACGATTTTCTTCACTGGAATGGCCTGGGTAATGCAATGTGCCTTGAAGCCCTGAGCAGTCTGCCTGATATCAGCCAGCCAGTATACAGGATGAGTCCTGAGGGTGTTGAGCCCCTGGATGATCATGCTGTTATTATCGATAATGAAGATGTAATAACCAGCAATTTCCCGGTTGATTATCATGATCCCTATTTTACCAGGAAGTCAGGAGCGGAGATTTCACAGCGAAATTTCCCCTTATTGCGGGGCAGCATGGCAAGCCTGCTCTGCACAACAAAGGATCCGGAAGGTTTTTATGAGGCCTCTTATGAGTTTTCAATAAAGGATCCCATCAATGGGATTCTCTGGGTTTTTGAACAGGGACGGGAGTGGTCTTCACCGTTCGACTGGTCTGTCGATAAGGGCCCCTGGAATAATGCCCCTGTTACCATATCAATGGAAAACAGTTCAAAGATAGGTGCTGTGGGTGAATTTGGTCCATTATTCGCCTGGAGCAAATTGGGGACCATCAGTCTGGCACCGGGACAACACCTGCTAAACATCAGGATTAACAAGCCTAAACACAACGGTCAGTACCTTCTATCACAGGATTGTTTTTTCATTGTACCACAGGGGAATGCAGGAGAATTCCTGGCTTACTCAGGCAATCGAAATCCCCTTCTGGCCAGGGTCAGGGTTGGTACAGGGGAGCTGATCATTTCACAGGTGCTGATCGCTGACAGGCTCTGCAAATCCTCGAAGATTTATGACCCATTTGCTGAGAAATTTTTCATGAACCTGCTGGCATATTGAGTAATACAAGCCTGTTAATTGCGACCAAAAAAACAAATTTGTGTTAAATGCTTAAGAATTATTCCATGAAAAAAATATGCATTGTGTTTATGCTGATTGGAGGATTAATATCTCAGTGTACACATTCACCTGTCGAAACGCTGCTACCCCGGTTCCCCGCAGTGGACCACCACCAGGTGAAAGTTGAGGGAGAACTGGGAAGGAGGATGGACCTGGTCATGCATACCAACATCCCGAAAATTGACCTTGACAGCGTATTCCTGGAACCTTTCCGTTACAAATCTGCCAAGGAGTACTATCCTGATGACTATTTCTGTTGTCCCAATAATTACAGAAGGATTATCTCAGATCTCCCCGAGCTGATCTATTACCAGTCGGATCAAGGAATCGCCGTGAACCTGTATAACAGGTCAAAGGTCTCATTTGAAATTGAGAATCAGATGGTTCACGTGAGCCAGGAGACATCTTATCCTTCCTCAGGGGAGGTGATCATCGTTATCGAACCTGAAGAAAGCTGCGAATTTGAGGTTAAACTCAGGATTTCGTTCTGGTGTAAAAATCCTTCTGTTTCGATCAATGGATCTGAATTACAGGAAAAGCCAGTGGCGGGTAATTTCTATTCAATCTTGCGTAAATGGAACGCCGCGGATCATATCAAACTGGTATTGCCTATGGAGTACCGGTTTGTCAGGGGAAGAGGAAACCAGTGGGATAAAGTGGCTTTGATGAGAGGTCCGGTGGTTTACGGGATCAACAACAAAGATAACCCATTGGTAGATGAGAAAACGAATCTGACCATCGATCCGGGAACCATCAGTGCTCCTTATCCGGATGACACATTCAGGCCGGGTGGGTTGAAATGCACAGCCCAGCTTTTAAATGGCACATCTGAAATAACTTTCACTGAGTTTATTGATCCTTCAGGCATCAAAAGCTTCTTCCATATTCCTCCGGAGAATTACGGGATGGTGACGGATGATGCATTGGTTGCAAAGCAGTATTAAGCGTAATATTAAAGATACAAAGATGAACCGCAGGAAATTCGTAAAATCAAATGCAGCAGCTGCCATGGCTGTGGCCGGTTCTTCCATGTGGCCCGATCTCCTATATGGTGCCAAGCAAGGAGATAAAAAGTCTTATGCCGAATACCTTAGAAAGAGTGCTGTTCCTCGCGAGGAGCTGGATATTTTCCTGAACGAGTATTCATGGGCTCAGTTTGATCCTGAAGTGGGATATATCCTGGGAAACTACATGCCTCATGACGGGCTGGATGACAGTTTTACCCTATCAACTGTAATGAAAGACAGGAAGCGTACCAGCCAGGTATATGCCGGGAAGCCTTGCAGGATCAATACCTACGGGAATAGTTTTACCCAGTGTCACCAGGTAAGTGATGCGGAAACATGGCAGGAATACCTGGCGGGACACCTGGGTGAGCCCATCCGTAATTATGGGATGGGTGGATTTGGAGTCTACCAGGCATACCGCAGGATGCTCCGGGAGGAGCAATCGGACAACCAGGCTGAATATATCATCCTTTATATGTGGGGAGACGACTACGTAAGAAGTGTTTTCAGGTGCCGGTACGCAACTTATTACAAAACCTGGGACAACTATGGAGGATACATGTTTCATGGAAATTTCTGGTCAAATATTGAGATGGACCAGGATGCAGGAAAACTGTTTGAAAAGGAAAATCGTATCTGCAGGCAGGAGGATCTCTATAAAATGTCAGATCCCGAATTCATGTATGAAAACCTGAAAGACGATCTGATGGTCCAGCTTCACTTGTTGTCCAGAGATATGGTCAATGCGGATGTGGACAGGAGAGGCCTGAAAAGGCTTGCAGAAATATTGGAGCTACCTGAAGTCGATTTTTCTGATACTGAACGAATGAAGAGCACCGCTGAGGCACTTAAGAATAGTTACTCTTTCGAAGCCACAAAATATATCCTTGAGAAGAGTGCGAAATTTTGCGAAAATAGGGGGAAGAAACTGCTCCTTGTTCACTTTGACCCTTATGGGGTGTTCAGGCAACTGGTTAACGGGGAGGCCCGTTATGACCAGGATGTGATGGATTATATTAAAGAGAGGGATCTCCGGATTTTTGATATGAACGTGGTTCACCTGGAAGATCTCAGGAAATTCAACCTTTCGCTCGATGCGTACATGGAAAGGTACTTTATCGGGCATTACAAACCTTCCGGCAATCACTTTTTCGCTTATTCCATTAAAGATACTATTGTTGACTGGCTTGACCCGAAACCCATTACCTATAAAAAAAATAAAACTAAAATCATCCGGTTTAAAGGTTATTTGCCCGGTTAAAGCGCACTTAAAAAATAAAAAAATGCAAAAAACGATAGCCATTTTCATATTGATCCTGGGATTTTTAACTGCTTCCGGAATCCCATATGCTGCATCCGACAGCATCACTTCCGGCTACAAACCTTTCAGGATTGCTGTCATCATCGGTGATCAATGGGAGGATCCCATGAGTTATATGGTCATGGCACCCACTTCAACTGGTGATTACAGCGGGTATGGAGATCAACCGGAGGTTCCGGGCCCCATGGAATTCCATCACCTCATGATCATGCTTAAATCATGGGCTGTTCCTTTCGATGTTATCCGGCTTGATCAACAGTTTTTAGATAGGAATATGTTCCTGAACGCCAGTGATGAACCTTTATACGGAACAATTATTTGGGATGTGAATCAGAGCGATAAACTGCTGGATCCCGATTATTCGATCATTCAGGAGATGGTTGAGAAATACGGAATTGGTTTGATCGCACTGTCAGACCGTATTTCTCAACCTGAAATCCAATCGCTTCTTGGAATTAAATACATGGGTGCCTGGCTCAGCCGTAAAGAATTAATAGCTGCGGGACAGCATTTCATACTGGAAGGGTTGAGTTCGACTTTCAACATTGATGAAGGATACTGGGGTAATATGCTCAGGCAGGAGGTTAAAACTCTTGAGGGTACCCATACACTTGTCTGGCAGGGAGAGCACCCCCAGGTAACTGTTCGAGAGCTAAGATCGGGCGCACATGTTGTTTGGATAGGTCACGATCATAACTTCATGTTTTATTATCAGGATGTAAGAACGCTGCTGCGTCGTGCGATAACCTGGACCATAGGGTACAATTTGTATAAAACATGGGATGATAAGATCATCATGATCCTGGATGATCCAGGCACCGCTCAGAATGTTTGGCTGGAGCACTGGCATTATCCTGCGCTTTCACAGGAGGTAATTGAACAATATCTCATCCAGCCATTAAAGGAGCATGATGCAATACTCAATATCAATTTTGTACCAGGTTTTGTAAATGATCAAAAGCGGCAGACAGAGCCGACCTGGAGTCAGAAATTTGTAGATGAATTTGGGACATCGCAGGATTATATTTCAGCAAAAAAAGGATTTGACAGGGGAGTGGAAGAGGGTGTTTTTGAGGTGATGTGCCATGGACTTACCCACATGCAGCCAGACCTCGGTTCACCTCCGGTCTGGTGGAGTTCAGAGCTGAACCGGGAAAGAGCCGAGGTAGGCTGGTACAGGGAGTTTGGTGATACCAGGCGTGGAAGTGAGATGCCGGCTGCTGAACAGATGTGGCGTATGAAGACGGCAAACAGGTGGTTGATCCACCAATTTGGTGTTGTCCCCTTGGTATTTACCCCCGGTGGAGGCGGATCATCTGTCTCTTATGAGAATAGTACCAGCCGCATAGCCGGCCGGGCTGGTTTTGGATGGTATGGGTGGAGTGCAGGTTATCTGGGAAATGATATGGTTATTGTTGATTGGGAATTTTCAGGAACGCCTGAAACCCCTTTGTTTGTGAGTGCGCCTCCCAATGGCCATGATTTCGGAATCGCAACTGATCCCGAAAAATTCACCACAATCTTTGATACATATCCGGATGCCGGTTTTATAAGTATAAACGAATTCATTGGTTATCTGCATGCCGGTAATTCAGGACAAATGAACCTGGATAAATCCCCTCAGGTCAGTTTTAAGATCGAATATGACCCCCATTATTGTCAGCATTTTAAAAACCATTCCTCAACATATACCCTGGAACTTGCAGATTGGGTGACTGATGAATTTGATAAAAACGTTCAGGTTAAAGTGGATGGTAAAATTATCACATCAGATCAACCAGCATTTGAAATAAAGATTCCGGCAGGTATTGGGGTGCATCATATTGAAATAATGACAAATTGAAATGAATGATCATGAAGAAGTTGATGAATAGGTTCAGTTTGCTTATAGCCTGGCTTATGTTGGCAGGATTGGTTCCTGTTGATGTAGAAGCCGGTGTCCATCCCTATTCTTATCCTGATGAGATCCCCGTAGCCGGGGATTTCAGGGTATGGGCAGATGGCAGGGAGATTTTGGTCTATGACACCCCTGTGGCGGGAATGGCATCTTTTGGTTCAACAGGAGATGTTGAGGTGAAGGTTTGGATCGAATATCCTTTTAAGTCCATCGACATCCGTCCAAAAAACCTCTGTATAGAACCTGAGATTGATGGCCATTACGTATCCTTTATACTTCCTGAAAATCAGAAAATATCAGTTGAATTCGACAAGCATATTTACAGGCCTCTCTTCGTCTTTACCGGAAATCCTATAAGTCCCGGGGTGAAAGCCGGAGCTGATGTAATTTTTGCGGCAGGAAAAAAATACGATCTCGGAATATTTTACATCCAAAGTGGTCAGACTGTTTTGATAGAAGGGGGGGCCATACTTGAAGGATCTTTTGTACTTGAGAATATTCAGGATGCCACAATCATAGGCCATGGGATTGTGGATAACCGCAATCTTTCACGCCGTGACGGATACTATGGTCTGGTTGCCGTTAACTCTAAAAAATTCAGTATCAACAATTTACATGTGATTGGAAATCCGAGATGGACAACGGCCTATTTTGCATGTGATGAATTTACCATAAATGATATCCGGATCATTGGCTGGCGGCCTTCCGATGATGGAATTGATATCGTGGGCTGCCAGGATGTTCATATCGACCAGTCCTTTATCCGCTCCAAGGATGACTGTATTGTTATAAAAGCCACCGCAGTAAATAATTATTTTTTGAAAAGTCCAGCCGGTAAGGACAAACCGGATTGCATCGGTTGCCGGGATGTCAGGAACATTTTAATAACCGGAACCACCTTCTGGAACGCAGAATGGGGAAATGCCGTTGAGATCGGATTTGAGACAAGGGCAGAAGTAATGTATGATATGAGGATTGAAGACTGCGATATAATACATGTTGAAGGAAACGGTGGGGTATTCAGCATACATAATGGTGATCGTGCAATTGTCAGGGATGTGGTATATAAAAACATCCGCATCGAGGATGCAAGGGGGTATTTATGCCATTTCCAGATCCTGCATTCCCATTATTCTAATGACGGGCAAAGAGGCAATTGTGAAAATATACGGCTGGAAGATATTGTGATATCCGAAGGTGTTCCACTGAATTCAATCATTACCGGTTTTGACAATCAGCACATATTCCGGGATGTATATTTCAAGAACCTGATCATTCATGGAAGGGAAATAAAGAGTGTTTTTGAGGCAAATATATTCTCGGAATTTGCCCGGAATATACAGTTTGAGTGAATGATTGATGAGATTGACAAATGAACCAAATTCTACATAACCTGATTCTGCTGACCTTCTTAGGGGCCTGCAATCCCGAAACCTCCATGGTGCAGCTGGCCAGCAGGCTGGAAGGTGTAAAATACAGTGACTATTACAGGGTATTTGTTGAAGGGCAGGAGGCTCCCCTCTATTATTCACAGGTTGCTCCTTTTGTTAGCTTTACTTTTTCAGGGATCGTAGACATAGAGATCGAATGCGTTGGCAAGATTCAAAAATTAGAAATACTGCCTGCTCATCTTGGAATTGACAGTAAAGTATCAGGTAATAAAGTGAACATCAGCCTGAAGAAGGCAGCAAATTTTTACGTAAAGATCAATGATAACTATGTCTACCCGCTCATGGTCTTTGCCAATGAGGTGATCGACTGGGAAGTAGATCCACTCGATGAGAAGGTCCGTTATTTTGCGGGAGACAGTCTCTATGAAGAGGGTGAAATTCATCTTCATTCCGGTGAAACACTCTTTATTGAGGAAGGGGCATATGTAAGGGGATGTGTAATCGCAGAGAAAGCCAGCGAAATCCGCATTTGCGGGAACGGAATACTGGAGGGTTCAATGTTTCCACAGATGGAAAGGCCGGCCATATCCCTGAACGACTGCCGGAACATACAGATCGAAGGATTGATCAGCCTTGATCCAAGTTTCAGAAACCTGGTACTAAACCGGTGCACAAATGTTGAGGTCAGGGATTTTAAAGGTATTGGTACCCGTGAACGCCGGATGAGCGATGATGGTATCAACATCATTGAAAGCTGTGATGTTATCATTGACAGGGCATTTATCAATACCCGGAATAATTGCATTGCCCTTCAGTCCAATCCGGATGTAACCCGCCCTGTCGAAAGGATCAGGATTCACAATTCGGTTTTCTGGAAAGGTGATTTCGGAATGGTCATGGAATTCGGATACAAAACGGATCATCTTATAGCCCGGGATGTGGAGTATAGCAATATCGACGTACTCCACAGTCTCTCAGGAGTATTTGGCCTCTCTTCGGAATCTGGCAGAGCCAGTAATTTTCTGTTCAGTAATATCCGCATCAGCGATGTTCGCCATATGCTGTTTTCACTGAACCAGCTTGGTGAAAATGCACGCCTGGAGGAGATCCGGTTCGAGGATGTGACTGTTATCGAAGGACCAACATGTTATTCTGAAATACACTCGATCACAGAGAATGGTATCAAGGGTATTTATTTTAAAAATCTTCAATACGGAGAGAGAAGAATACTCAATCCCCTGGATGCTCATTTCAGAAAATGCAAAGCTGATGTCGTATTTGAATAAGTAAGAATCATGAAGGACATTCACATTGCCGCTGTTCGATTTCAAACCAGAAATTCAATGATATTCGAACCTTACGGGGAGATCATTGCCGAATGTTCCAGCGGTTATGATGAGGCGGTTGTTGCATATTGTACCGCTGAGAAACTCAGGCTGGCTGGTGGGACACCTTACAGGAATGCCAGGAGACCTGATCTATGTTGATATTCTGAGCATGGAAAATGATTTAACTACCGAAGTTGAATGGAAATAACAATTTGAAGGAGACAAAAAAATGAAACCAATGACTGCGAGCATTAAGATACATACGATTATCTGTTACTGTCTGGGATTGGTATTTATGGCCCCCGGTTGCCGGCAATCTGCATATGACAGCATGAGATCCTATGTTGATGAGATCATGGTGATCAATACCCATTCCCATCAGGCGAAGGCATGGATGGAGAGATATAATTGCTTCGATGCGGGTCTTTACCTCCATGCGGATCTGATATCTGCAGGCATGCCCGAATATCCAGATTCAATGAAAAAGGAGCATGACCCTGAGGCATACTGGGATCATACTGAGGAGTATCTCAGGTTTAACAGGACCACATCCTATTATGTTCAGTTTGTATACAATTACAAGGTATTGTACGGCCTGGAACAATCACATCTCACGAAAGCTGATTTCCTGGATTTCTCAGCGCAGATGAACGAGAATTATCAGCAATATGATACATGGCTTGATTCCGTTTATAATAAATGCAACATCGAAATCATATTTTCGGACAGGCTCTGGAGACCGTTCGATCCCAACTTTGATCCGGATCACTTCAGGTACGTTTTCCGTTTTGACCAGCTGGTGCTGGAAGCCACTGATGCTGCCCTGACCCACAGGATTGATAATGAGCAGGCCCTGGACCTTTTGGGCAAGGATGAGGTTCCCATTTCAGATTTGCAATCCTACCTTGATTATATTGACCAGGTACTGGAAAAAGTGGTTCAAAACAGTGCGGTCAGTTTAAAAATGGGATTGGCTTACCACCGGTCACTCGATTTTCGGCCCGTACATAGTGAGGATGCGGAAAGGGTATTTCTTCAGGAAGGATTTTCTGATACGGAGATTACCCTTTTACAGGATTATATCGTATCGCATATTGTAGGGAGAGCTGGTGAGCATCAGATCCCGGTACAGATCCACACCGGCTATCTTCACGGAAACCGGGGTATTCTTGACAGGGGATACCGGGAACATTGATGATGCTGCGGGATCCCTGGAACTGGGGAGGGAAGTAGTGGCAAAAGTACTCGCAGAACGGACAGAGAACGGATGGACAACAAGGGAGGTAGCCGAAGATATTGCCCGCCGGATTTTCCGCGAAAATGCAATTGATATATACAGATTAGAGAATCTCGAATACTAAAATATGATCCCAAATGGAAACAAACAGACGTAAATTCATCCAACATATTGCCGCAGTAGGTGGCCTATCGGCCTTCAGTGGAAAAGCGCTGTCAGCCATGTGGCAATCTGCAGAATCAAATGATGGTTCAGCCGCAGATGAAGGATTACTGAAAATTACCAGTCTCCCCCGGGGAGAATACTTTAAGCCCCTGGATGAAATCCGCATTGAAACAGGCACGAAGGGTAAAATCACTGTGCTGGACGGTTGGGGTAAAGAGTATCTGAGCTTGCCGGTGGGACAACCGGCTGTTTTCAGCGTTGGTGGCGCTCCGGGTACACATCTGATTATTCTTGAAAGTCAGAAAAACAGACTCCTTGATATTGTTCCTTTCAGGGTCGGTTGCAGAACCGAAATAGATGATAAAGGAGGAAAATACAACGCAATCCTCAATATGTTGTATTGGACCATGGTTAAATTCTGGGGCAAAAGCAGGGTAATCAGGTACAACGAAAAGTTCTATGAATATTTTGTTCTCTGGTTACGCGATCATGTCCATACCATGAAGGGCATGAAATATTTTTATAGCGAGCTAAAGAGTGGCATTGACCTTTATGCCGACAGTCAGCGGGAAGACGGTATGATCTGGGATAATTTTTATCCGCGTACAAAAGAGGGAAATTTCTATGATGACTATTTTTCATACGGGGATTTTATCAGGCCTGTGGAGAATCACAATTACGAATTCAGAAGGGTACCCATTGAGGTTGATGTCGAATATCTTTTCCTTGAGGGTCTTTATTATACATGGAAGGCTACCGGTGATGATGCATGGATGGCATCCAGGCTGGACCATGCATTAAAAGCGCTGAGATACTCTACTTCCGACGTCTACCGCTGGTCAGAGAAATACCAGGTTATCAAAAGGGCACTAACCATTGATACATGGGATTTTCAATGCAATGAGGATAAAGAAATTGCCGGGGCAAATATGATCATCGATAAAGATAAATCACATTTCGGGGTTATGTTTGGCGATAACACCGGACTGGCGGTAGGCTGCCGCTATTTATCTGAAATGCTTGAGCATGCAGGAAGAGGTGAAGAGGCAATAAAAGTCAGCACCCTGGGTAAAGAGATCCGGAAAAGAACGGATGAAATTGCCTGGAATGGGGAATTCTACACCCACCATGTACCGGAGGATAAGAGCATTAAGCGAGACTTTGGGGTGGATCAGTCCAAGCAGGTTTCATTGTCGAATGCATACTCTCTAAACCGGGATTTATCACCCGGGAAGTGTGCTGCCATCATCAGAACATATCAGCGGATAAAGGATGAAATGCCAGGTACTTCGCCGGGTGAATGGTACACTATTTTTCCCCCTTTCGAAAAGGGCTGGCACCTGAACAAGTGGGAATACATGAACGGAGGAGTTACCTCCATTGTGGCCGGTGAGCTTGCTCACGGAGCGTTTGAAAATGGATTTGAAGCCTATGGTGTGGATATCCTGGAAAGGGTGAAGCAACTCTCCGAATCCACCGATAATTTCCTTCACTGCACCTATCGCGGGGCAAACCCGGGGCCACCGGAAAGAACATTCACCCCGATAGATCTTACAGATGTAGTGAATACCGATATATCGGGAGAGGGCGCAGAAAATGTGCCAGGGTGGATGCAGGAGGGAGATAACGATTTGCGGGAATTCCCGGTAGGTAAGCAGGAATTTGAAGGGGTGCCATTTCATATCATTGATCCCTCTGCCAATGGCAGGAGAGCCTGCCTGGGATTATCAAACGACAGGGATTATATGAAGGAAGTATCACTTGCGATTGATGCAAAGGCTAAAACCATCTATCTGCTTCACACGGCTAACAGGACAAGTATGGTTGGGTCAGTCTTGCTGAAATACACTGATGGTTCAGAATATCATGAATATATCCACCAGGGTAAAATCGGGAACTGGTGGTATCCGGAAGATCCCGCCATTGAGGGCAGGATGCCGGTATGCAAAGTGGGGTGGAGAGGGAAGAATGCAAGGAGCGGTAACGTTGGGGTCTATTTGTATGGAATGACCAATCCTTCACCGGAGAAAACAATTGAAAAGATTGACTTTCAGGTGTCCAGAACAGAAGCCAAGTGGATGATACAGGGAGTGACCCTCTGTGATAAATCCGTCTGGTTTCAACGTCCACCTGAATCTTTTGGTATTCCCGATAACTGGGGTGCTGCGGCAGTTGTTTACGCGCTTATTGAAGGGCTGGCCGGAGTAAAAGACAGGGGTGTGAAATTCAATAAAGCGATCCTGTCACCACGCTGGGAAGCTGCAAAAGTTAAAGAGGTTCATGCAACGATTAAATACGAGGCGTCAGGAGGTTATATCTGTTACAGGTATACCTTCGATCAGGATAAGAATCAGATCAGAATGATATTTACAGGTACCTCGACAGAAACCCGGGTTGAAATCCTGTTACCGGAAGGAAAAAGTGCCTTGCAGACAAAACTAAATGGTACACAGATCATTACAGAGAAGAAGCGTGTGGAGCATTCGGTCTATTCCTGCTTCACAGTAACAGATTACGGAGTGAATGAGGTCATTGTAGACCTTGCATAAGAAAAAGCAGGAATGGTATCGCTGGGAAT
>SDBV01007604.1_pt1 | contig 14777 bp, 20 predicted proteins | sample 2277081 | NCBI WGS metagenome assembly SDBV01 (sample SAMN10402039, study PRJNA504765) | marine sediment metagenome | isolation source: marine sediment core GS10_PC15, 223 cmbsf | place: Arctic Ocean: Southern Knipovich Ridge | collected 2010
GCAATACAGATTCTATATACAATACAGGTGATAATAGACGAGAATTTGCTGAGAGCCTACAACGCCAACATCCAGAGTTAGTAACAGTCGTATGGCGTTATGGCAGATGGCATCATCAGGTAGATTATAGCTCATTCAAGAAACGATCTTTGGAATATCAAGATGATTATAAGCCAAGTGGCGATAAGGTCAATGATTATGGGATGGTATTGCACAGACCAGGGCAAGAGGCGTGAATATGGAAAAGCGAATAGTGACTGTAAAAGATAAATATATTGGCCAGTATCAGGCGTTTCAAACAGAAAATAGTAAAAAAGCATTTAAGAATCCAATGGGTGTTAATCGTAGTGTTCCATTATTGCCTTCTGATATAGTTGTGGATATTGGGGCTTATGTTGGTGAGTTTTCCCTATATGCAGCCCAATCACACGTTACTAAAGTACGATCATATGAAGCGACCCCACAAACATTTGAACTGTTAAAACTTAATGCACAACCCCCAATGGAGGTTATCAATAAAGCAGTAGTAGGCAATGATAGTCCTTTTGTAAAATTCTACTTATCCAAAGGCGTTGGGGTTACTAATAGCATTGCGAAAGAAAAGCCAAGAGCGATAACTGTTCCAGCTATTCGATATGAAGAAGCAATAAAGGACGCAACTGTCGTTAAAATTGATGTTGAAGGGGCGGAATATACTTACAATATAATTCAACCTCAATTGAGAGTGATATTATTAGAATTCCATCCTATAGTAAAACACCCGTGGCTACTATGGGCCAAGAAAATAATGCAGGAATTAGAAAATGCTGGTTTTAGAGCAGTTGAAACGCCACAGTTTAAGAATGGTTGGGATTTGACTGGTAGTTGGGTGAAAGAAGATCAATGACTGTAGGATGATATTACATCGCCCAGAAAACGAAAGAGTGGTAAATGCCTAAGCGTTCACGAAGCAAATACAACTGGCCTACAATCAAGCAAGTATATATTATAGGCAAACTCAATCCAGAGACAGGCGCGAGTGAAGAATACACCTATAACGAATTAGCTGCTATGTTTAATGTTAAGAGTGGCACATCAGTAAGAAAACGTGCTGATAAAGAAGGATGGAATGAAGATCGAGAATTGCGTAAAAAGACCGATGAAGCCTCTCTCAAGCAAAAACTAGAGGAAATGAAGGCCCAGGAATTACCAGACATAGTAGAGATGCGCCGCAAGCTATTAAAGATTCAATTAGCTGTGCTTACAGAAGGATTGAGCAAATTAAATGCTCACGAAATGGATATAAAGCCAGCAGACTTGCACAGAGCCAGCGAATTCATCATTAAAGAATACTACACACTATTTGGCATACCTCAACCAGAGACTAAATCGGAAGATAGTAAAGGTATTGAAATAAAACTAGGAAACGCAGATGACCTCTATGACCTTGCAAACCACATACGAAGAAAGTGAAGCACAAGATTTACAATATCTAGCAGCTAGGCGTGAGATGATTAAAACCATGCCTGATGAGCCATACTTGCAGTTGTGGCTTTTACACGTTCTAGGACTATGGTTGCCGCATAGACAGGTGTGCGATGGTCATGATTCGCCATTAGCATACTTCACAGATAGATATTATGATAAGATATATGACACAATATTATGGGGTGCTAGAATATGTGGCAAAAGTATGATGGCTGGCTTAGAGTGTTGGATGAAGGGAAGGGATATAAGACGCCCATATTGGCGCGCTAATGTGTGTGCTGGCTCTGGGGCGCAGGCACGAAACGTTTATGATGCTACAGACCTATTCTGGACACGCACAGACGACATTGGCGGGAGGGTTGTGCTATCTAAAGAACCATTGAGAACGTATACTGAATTTCTTGATGGTTCTAAGTATGAGATAACTACATCGTCTGAAACAGCACAACGTGGTTTGCATCCTAATCAACTATTCGCAGACGAATTGGATCAAATACCTTATCAAACATTCAGGGCTGCTCTTAACCAAACCAGAGAAGGCTATGGACACAAGCCTAGTACCGCTATCTTGTCAACCATGCACAAAGTAGGGGGCTTGATGTCTGATTGGGTTGACAATGCCTCTGAGCGTGGTTATAAGCTATATACTATATGTATTTTAGAGACATTGGAAGCATGTTCTGGTGATTATAACTGCGAGACTTGTAACCTGGATCAGTATTGTGAAAGACGCCTCAAGGACATTTTCAGAGAAGAAGAGGAAGCGCAACAAGAGCAAGGCATAATTGAAATAGGCGAAAAGCCATTTGTAGGCTTCAACACTATCGAGACAGTTAGGCAAAAGGTACGACAAGGTTATAAGAAAGACGAAGGAACTGGTAATATTAAGGCGTTAGACGTAGAAGCTGAGTTGTTTTGTAAACGACCTTCGCGAACTGGTTTAGTATTCCCTGAATTCAATAAGGCTTTTCACGTAGTATCTGCTGACCAAATTAACATACCTACTGAATGGCCTAAAGCTAGAACAACTGACTTCGGTTGGACAGCCCCCTATGTTGACTTGTGGTTTGCCATAACACCTAGAGATCAGATAATATTCTATCATGAATTCGTGAAGTCTGGTATGACTTTGGATGAAATAGCTGACGACCTAAGAGCAGGGCGTAAACATACTAAATTCCTAAATACCTTTGGCGACCCAGCTGGTGCTACAGAAATAGCTACTTTACGAGCAAGAGGCATATTGATTAAAGAAGTTGTAAGTGAAATAGTCGAAGGGCTTAACTTCATGCACACCTTAATGAGACAGCGTATTGATGGCAATATACCAGCGTTTATCGTCTCTAACGATTGTCCAATACTTATAAACGAATTAACCAAACTAAGCTATCCTGAAAAAGGCGACACAGAAAAGCCTATTAAGAAAGATGACCATTGCGTTGAAGCAGCCAGACGTGGTATTGTAGCATGGATGAGAGGACAGTTGCAGCCATTGAACGAGGCCTTAAAGGAAGTCCAAACAGGAGATCGTGGACATGGATCAGAAACCTCAACAGACACAGCTTATAGAGAAAACAAACAAGACCTCCACAGCATTAAGACGCGCCGTCGTAGAAGCTCTGATGAAGGACGAGAATCTGGTCACAGAGTTAGCGACTATCTTAACTGATACACCAGCCGACCCGCGTGTTAATGCTCACGAGCTAGATATAATTCATCTGGTGGATGGCGAAGTCGAAGACCCTGAACAATCTGGATTGATTCAGCGTGATTGGATAGGCAAAGAGTTAGCCACTGGCGATACTGAACGATTAGTAGGTATGTCTGATAAAGAGACGAATCCAGATGCCTTAGTGCAGAAAAAAGGTCTAGTAATCTATGACGACATGAAGCGGGATGCAACTGTTAAAGCTGTTTTGTTTGTAAAGAAGTTTACTCGTCTCTCAACTGGCTTCCTAATCAAACCAGCCTTAGAATCCTCACAAGATATTGCAATTGCTAAATTCTATGAAGACCAATTAAAAGGTATGCCAGGCACTATTGATCAAATGCTGTTAGGTATGATGACTGCCTTAGACTATGGTTATTCAATCATGGAAGAGAATTACGTCTTTCTCAATGAAGGTGACAATGCTGGCAAAATAGGTTTGGCAAGCGTTAGGTCTAAGAAGCCTCACGATTTCGAGTTCAAGCTTGACGAGTTCTCTAATATTTTAGCATTAGTTCAGGAACAGAACGACAAAGACGAAGAATTACCTCCTGATAAGTTTCTTATAACTTCGTGGATGTCTGAATGGGAAAACCCATATGGCATTGCTGATTTGCGTTCAGCATATGGCGCATGGTGGCAGAAAGACGTGATGATGCGCTTTCAAGCTATCTTTTTGGAACGTTATGCAGGCCCAATACTGAAAGGTACTTATCCACCAGGAACATCCAAAACAGAACGAGATGAATTTCTTGAGATATTAGAAGATATGCAGATGCACACTGAGTTTATAATACCTGAGACACTACAGGTTGAAGACCTCAAGATGGATCGCTCTGGTTCAGATCTATATTCCAAAGCCATTACATACAGGGATACTCAAATAGCCAGGGCGATGTTAGTTCCTGAATTGTTAGGTTTCTCTGATAAAGGCTCAAGTGGCTCATTTGCGTTAGGTAAGAAGCAGTTTGACCTATACATAGGTATTCTCAAACAGCTTGGCAATAAGCTAGAAGAAACTATTAGAGAACAATTAACCATGCCATTTATCAAGTGGAACTTTCCAGTCACAGAGTTCCCAGAGTTTAAGTTTCTTCCACTTACAGAAGAATCACCAGAGATAAAGGCTAAGATAGCTGCAACATTGGTATCATCTGGCATACTTGATCCACAAGACGAAGGTATTAAGGAACTTATAGTAGACTTTATTGGCGTTTTGCCAGAGTCTATGACCAAAGCAAGCGAGATGGCTCAAGATGCAATGAGCTATGATGAGTTCTGGAAGTTTACAAGTCCAGATGGTAAGGAAGAAATAGAAGCTGAAATAGAAGAAACTGCTGCTAGAACTGAATTGATGATGGATGCGTTTAAAAGGGCGTAATATTAGCAGAAAGCGAGGCAAAACGCCTGATTCTTTGATAAATTGTAGGTTGTCAAGAAAAAAGAGGGCTTAAATAATGAAGAGAATTGACAATAATCACTTATCATTTTATGGTCAACAATGTTATGATGTTGGTGGTAATCTTATCAAAGGCAAGAAAACCTATAATATATTGGCGATATTAGGCTATCAGCACGTTAAAGACATTCAAGGTCTTAGACGAATAGTGCCAATTACTAAGCCGGCTAATAAATAAAGGACTAATCATTATGCCACATAAAAAAGGTCACAAAAAGCCAAAGAAATCTACAACTACCAAAAGAACACGCAGTAGGCGTAGTGGTGGGCGTAGACGTTCTTCAAGAAGTCGTACTTATCCATAACTCACAAAATGGGTCGAAATGGATTCTAGGGCATGTTTAGGCTGTTTAGCGAGGCATTATGGCAATAGAGCAGATTCCAAATAAACTAATATTACGACCATTAACGATCTTCGAGCAAGCTGGTCAGGTAGACTTTCGTGAAAGAGAAGCGCGTATTGAATCCAATGTGCGTGATTCTGCCAAGACTTTTGCTAACGATGTGATGGCTATTGAGCAGAATATAGTCAACCAGGTCAAACGCCACAAGATTATTTCAGGTGGTAAAATAAACAACCTCAAGAAAATTACTGTTAATGATATTAAATTGAAAGCGCATTTACTGAACGCATTTGGCTTTACCTACTTCAAGGGCAAAAAAGACGCCAGAATGGAAGTTGAGGCTTCATTAGGTCATCGTGTGCCTATTCGTGGATTCACCAACTTCCAAGACATTACGAGTTTAGCACCAACTGAGGCGTTAGAAGAATTTGGTAAGCGTCAGTTGGTTTCTAAAGCTGAATTTACTAGAATGTTGGCTAGAGAAAGAGTCAGATCGTTCACTGTAGCTGGTATTGTCGAAAAGGACTTGCTCAATTCAACAAGGTTACTTATATCGAAAGCTATAGATCAAGGTTGGAGTATTGAAGACTTCCAACGTGGCTTGCGAGAAGCTAACGTAAAATATACTGGAACTGCGTTTGGAACTGCTGCGAAAGCTGGCGAACCTATTAAGCCATTCCATGCCGAAACGATACTGAGAACCAACTTTACGACAATCTATAATCGCGGGCGTTGGGCGTTGATGAATGATCCAGATGTTGTACAGTTTGTACCAGCTTATCAATATTCAGCTATTTTAGATAGTAGGACACGCGAAACACATGCGTTTATGGATGGAAGAATTTATTTGAGAGATGATCCTATTTGGAATGACTGGCTTCCCGCCAACGGATTCCAATGCTTGCTACCAGGGACAATGATAAGTAATAAAAGAAATAGTGATAGGACTATACCACAACAAATTGAGGATGTTCAGAAGGGCGATTTAGTTTATACACATCTTGGTAATTGGAAGCCTGTTATTGGTTTACATAAAAACTGGTACGAAGGACAAATAATAGCGATTAAGTTAGAGAATGGCAAACAATTACGATGCACACCTAATCATAAAATATTCTGTAAAGAAGGTTGGAAGCGTGCTGATGAAATACAATTAGATGATAAAGTGATAACACGACATTCTGTAGCTGTAAGTAAACAATGGATAGATAACCCAGATAGGCGTAAGTCTCAAAGCGAATGGGCTAGAGAAAATCTTGCACATCATAAAGGGCAAATAATTAAGCCAGAAGCACAACGCAGTCATGATTGCCCAATATGTGGAACGTGGGTTTATGCTACAGCAGGAAATTATCATGAGTATTGTTCAATGAAATGTGCTAGTGAAGCAGGCTGTTATTCCCGATATGGTGAAGATAATCATGCTTGGAAAGGTGGTATATCTAAAAAGCCTTATGGCGATGATTTTACTGATAGACTAAAAAAAGAGATACGAAAGAGAGATGGGAATATATGTCAGATATGTAGCACATACGAAGGTGTTAAAGCAGTTCATCATATAGATGGCAATAAGATGAATTCTAAACCAGAGAATCTTATTACAGTGTGCTGGACTTGTCATGGCAAATTATATTGGCAAGAAGATAAAAACGTTACTCGCAATCTAGCTAAAATTGCTAAAGAAAACGAACTACAAGGCTTATTGCCTGGCGTTGGTATCTGCGCCAATCCTGGAATTAAATATGAAGAATATGCTGGCTATGTTTATAATTTATCAGTTGAGGATGATGAGAGCTACACAGCTAATGGCATTATAGTCCACAACTGCCGTTGCATGGTCATTCCAGTAACCTCAAACATACCATTCGTAGTGTCACGGCCAACGAAGGTTGAGCCAGACACAGGCTTCTCAGGTTCAGTCGTTATTAAACCAGCAGCTTGACTCCCACCTATCCAGCAAGAGGATATTACAAACCAGTCACCCAAACTAGGTATATTCTCTGCTTCCTACAACAAGAGGTGATTATTATGTCAAGAGGGCCATTTCTACCGCGCCATAATCGTATATTTATTGATTCATTTGATCCACGTTCAGGTGAAGTGAATTGGATAATGGATCAGGATATTCAAGGTAATAAGTTACCAAAACGTCTCAAGCTAATTGGTATCACTACTCAACCATCAGTATCGACCATTAGAGCCTTACGTATTTATTCTAAAGAGACGAGAATCAGAACTGTTACAAACACTGAGTATAGTTTGATTTACGAAGATACATGGACTACTTCAACCCTAGCGAACACTAATCACGAATCTGTAATACCTAACAAAACCTACGTTGATGATGATGCAGCTAAAGAAGCTGGTGGTACTATATGGGGAACTATGCAAATTAAGGCTGGCGAATCACCATCGGCCTTTGTGATTGACATTGATTATAGTGAGAATTAGAGGTGCATGATGAGTATAGATGTTAGAGCTAGAGACCTTAGAGTATCACGCTTGTTAGAGACGTTAGGTGGCGTACCTTTTAACTTGCAAGGTGATTTGATATTATCACCACCATCAGTAATTGATATAACAGCAGCAGGTGGTATTACACCAACAGCAGCGCATATGAAGGTGCAAGGCTCTGGCGGCCCTATCAATATAACGAAGAACCCACAAATAGCTGCTGGTCGTGATGGCAAAATGCTATTGATAGAAGGACAGTCTGATACGAATACAGTCACAATTGATGATGGTGATGGTGTTCATCTACACAATGGTTCGTATGTCTTAGGTCTACACGATAGTTTATTGTTAAAATATGGCACAGATGGTTCAGAATGGGAGGAAATTACTCGTAATGCTATCGCTACTGAAAAAGCATGGGGATTTAGAAGCGAAGACGCTGGCACAGGTATTAGTTATTTTGGTGGGTTTTATATCCTCAATTCTGGCAATAATGACTTTACATCTCAACAAACTCTAGGCGCGGCTAATATTAGTTACGCTGCTCATGCTTTCATAGTCTTAGGCGAAAATACTGTTGATGATTTAACTATTAGAATTAGCGGTGCTTCTATAACAGATGGTGGCACTAGAGCAGCAGGACAAACCCAGGATATTACATTCACACATCCTGCTGTAGCTGGTGCTTATGTGGAAACTGATAAAAAATGGTTAGGGCAGGTTACTATTGATCATCTTTCAGGTACAGCGAAACAGATGAATTGGGGTTATGCCAAATATTGGGATAATAACAATACACCGTTTCGTGTATTAGGTTTAGAAGCAGTATGGCGTGGCGGTGCTAATGATTCCGATCCAGACATAACGCTCATCCATCATATGTCTACAGGTTGGACTTATAACGCTGGTTCAACCCCAACGCCTCCAACAGCTATAGCCAGCATGAAGACAGATCATACACCAGATCATCAAGTGACTAATAATATAGAAAGCGCATGGAAACGTGATGATCTTAATGTAACTATTGATGGGGCTAATGGCGAAGGCACTATTATCTCGTTAAATGTAGGGTTTAATAAGACATTTGAGACTGGTAACTTTTTATTGCGAATTAGACCAGATTAGGCGGTCATTATGGGTAGTGGTGAGGTTTATGTTTCATGGCATAGCTAATGAATGAGGTGAAGAAATGACAGTATTAAAACCAAAATTGGTATTAGGTTTAATTGGGATGTGGGAAGTGGTTGATGGAAAGCTACTTCAAACATTGCCTCATAGACGTTCAATCCCGTATAGTCAAGTTGATTGTGTTTCTAAAGAACAATCTGGTTGGATTGATGGCATAGCGGGCGGGGAATTATATATAGGCGGTGATAACAATGACTGATACTCAATTAGCACAATTAAAAACAGAGTTAGATACTGATCCTTTGACGTTAGGATATGCAGGACAGCCTAATACTCAAGGGGTTGCTGATTTATTAAATAACCCTGCATTATCTGGCACAAAAATAGCCAATACTTCTGTCTTGAAGGACGACATAATGCTTGCTGTTGATCCTGACGAACTGCTCAATATTAACAGTAAACAGCTACAGCATCTATATGAGCTTATAAGAGACAAAGGAACAATAGATATTTCAACTGGCAGTAAAATTAAAAGCTATGTGACTTCTATATTTACTCAAGCCAATGCTCCCAATACGAGAGCCACATTAGACGCACTTAAAGATAGAGATGCCAGCAGAGGCGAAATATTGTTTGGCATTAACATTAAAATTACACACACAGACGTTGGGCAAGCGAGGCAGGTGATATAAATGGCTAACAATCAAGTATTACGCAAAATAGGTAGTCCATTACGAGTAGTGCTGGCTAACGCAGGAGACTTCGATAACCTTCCATTCGACGATACTGATCAGATGAACATGACTTCATTAGCAGATGGCGCAGCAAGACAGAGTGACCAATTTGATTTTGGTGAATTAACTGACGTTGGCGAATGGTCAGAAGTCTACGATGTGTCATGTAGTTTCGAGGTTGATGTTGCGCCTGTTTCTGGTGAAATTATTGAAGTATATTTAGCACCTTCTGTGAATTCTGATGCAGCATTAGATAATCCAGGTGGTGTTTCTGGCTCAGATTCAGCATACACCGGCACTGCTGGTGATAGTTTAGTAGATAGCTTGAAACAACTAGACTTTATAGGCGCAGTAGTATGTACTTCTGACGCTGATCCAGTTATGCAAACACAAGCATTTGCCTATTCGCCTCATGCTAGATATGGTACTTTAGTCGTTGTTAATAATTCTGGCGAGGCTTTCGTAGGCGATGCTATACATCATTATGTGATCTTCACACCTATCGTACCTGAGATTCAGTAATATGGCTGGAATAATAATACCTCCAACATATAATACAGGTTTTGCACGTAATAAGGCTCAGTCTGCTTTCCCCGAACTCTGGCGTGGGCTTATTGGTCTGTGGAGTCCATCACTAGGGCCGACTGGCTTGACCTTGCGCGATTGGTCTGGCAATCAGAATGATGGTGCGTTGACGAACATGGATGCGGCTACTGATTGGGTTGTTGGGGAAAAAGGGTGGGCGCTGGACTATGGCGGGGTGAATGATTATGCAAACTGTGGCGTTTCTAGTATATTCGATGTTGATGACCAGCTTACATTGACGGCGTGGATCGCTTCTGATAATGTCAATAAGGCTTCGCAAATGATTGTGGTGAATGGTGTGTCATCCAGGGGGTATCAACTGCGATTTGCTACCACAACGGGTAAAATACAGGGTTTTATATTTACAGGTACTCCTATTCTCGTCAATGGCGATACGGTTCTGCTTGATAATATATGGTATCATGTATCTTTGGTATATAATGGTATAGATGTGAGAGTATATGTAAATGGCAACCTTGATGCCCCGCCTTCTGCAAAGTCAGGAAATGTAATCAATGATGATCAAAACCTCTTTATTGGGCGGCGAGTGGATGGTTTCTATTTCACAGGTCGAATAGGCGACGTATCCATCTACAACCGCGCACTTTCCCCCAACGAGATAGCGGCAATGTTCGCAGGGGCGCATCCACTGATACTAAAACGACGCTCCTTAATCTTAGTACCATCCTCAAGTTCAAGTAGCAGTTCGAGTTCTTCGTCGTCCAGTTCCTCTTCGTCATCGTCAAGCTCATCATCTTCAAGTTCGTCTAGTAGTTCCTCTTCATCGTCTAGTTCGTCCTCATCGTCAAGTAGCAGTAGTTCGCAATCTTCTTCATCGTCTAGTTCGTCCTCATCGTCAAGTAGCAGTAGTTCGCAATCTTCTTCATCCTCAAGTTCATCATCAACACGAAGATCAATATTAACTGGGCAAGCTGTAAATATAGAAACTTTATCAGGACAAGCTTTATGTGTAGAAACTTTATCAGGACAAGCTTTATGTGTAGAAACTCTAGGAGGCAGGTGGGACAATATGAAGGTACAGAATATATCAATACCACGCGGCGATTCACGCGAATTCCGCTTAGAAGTCACCGATGAGGACGATAACGTATTAAACATAACAGGCTCTACAATACGCTTTACAGTCAAAGAAAACATATCTGACGCTGATCCAGGTGCTATGCAACTCACATCTGCTGTCGCTGCTCAGATTACAATAGACGATGGTGGTAATGGTAAGGCTAGGATATTCGTCACGAATGCCAATACTCAATCTCTTGACATTAAACGCTACGTCTACGATGTTCAAGTACAGCCAGCATCAGGGGGCGTGAAAACTGTAGTGAGTGGTACATTTAGCGTTACTGAGGATATTACGAGGACTGTTTAAGGCGTCTATATTGGCTTCTAAGGCTATCTTAGCTCATTACTTAGCCCTTTACCCATAAACGAAACTAAAAGCGATTACAGTTGACATTACACACGTCTAATGGTATAGTAACGCTGTAGTTACGCATTGTACGAAGCCTAACAGCAGTATTGATCTATTTTGCCTTCACTTTGACTGGTTGGGTTAAATAGGTTTCTTGCGCTGATGTTAGGCTTTTTTAATCACGCGCCAAACTCTATAGCATCTTTGGCGTCTTCATTGAACTGTTTTAACTTATCAACATCCCAATGCTTTTCTATAAAATCCCACACATCAAGAATACTTGAACAGTCATTAAACACACCAATTGAAAATATCCTGATCTGCTCATCTGTTGCGAATCTTAAATCACCATCAGAGCGTTCATTAAATTTCCATTCAGTGGCTTGAGGATATTTGCGATTCAAGCCTATCAATACCAATTGTACTCTTGCTTCGTTATAAGGTTTTGACATTACTGTCCTCTCTTTCGTTTAGCTATCCTCAACTTCGTCCTATGTCGTCGCGCCTTACGTTCCTCAGACCTCGTATCCCAATTGCTTTTTCGTAGCTTGGTTATTACGCTACTAACAGTTGATTCAGATTTTATGTCCATTTGCGAATCTCCTTAATTATCTTTATGCGCTGGTAATTCGTCAAGCATATAAGGTTCATCAACATACGAAAGATTGTTACCTGTTACCCCCTCCATCAGTCTAGCCCAATACCACTTGGCATCGTCTCGTTGTTGCTGTTCTATCGCTGTTGTTATAATTTTTAGCTTTAGATAAATAGTCGTGGCATCATTGAGTAATTGCAGTAGCTTGTCGTCTCTTGGATCATGCTTAACTGGTTGTGTACTGATATTGATAAACCTCCCTTCCTTAGTTTCGCCATAGCCAACGATATAATAACCAGCCTTATCTAGTGTATTATAAACGTTATCATACATTTCTGATGCTTCATGCAATCTTGGGAATGTGACTGTGCATTTAGTTTGTGGCATTATTCCTTCCTCTCAAACCATTCAGGTTTCTCGTCATGCGCTTTCATTTCTTCGCGCAGTTTGGTTATTTCTCTTTGTAATAATTTTCGTTCTGTTACTATGTGGTCATGAATATCATTATGTTCTCGTTGTAGACCAATTCTTATAGAAATAATCATACATGTTATCCCCATAAGTGCGATCAAAATTAGCACAATATCCCTAACTTTTACTGGTCTATTTTCTTTATCCATATTACGATTTCCTCTTATATATATTACCACTCGTTAAACGCTTCTCACACACAAAACAATACCTCGTAAACGAACTCCACAACAACTCACCCTTGTAGACGTAACCATCTGGAACTTTACAGCGTTTGTGGATGTATATTGTTTTCATATCAGCCTCACAAATACTGTGGATAATCACCCACGACCTCTTGAATCTCTTTACACAACTTGACAGCAGCTTCATTCTGTGGTGTAACGTGGTCATTGTTAGCCATAGCCTTGATACAGTCTAGCATGATACCTAGCGTGTAAGCTTGTAGCAATGGATGGTCATGTGTCATAGCCTCGCTAACTAGCTCGCTGTTCATTCTATCGCTATTGGCGAAGCTGGAAAAGGCATTGTAGGCTTCTTGTGCGCGTTCTTTAGTGTCTGGCATTATATTCTCCTAATTGGTATGCTTCAAGCCAGCTATCTTACCAAAAGCTGTTCCATATACTTTTATCATTTTTTCTTCATCTAGTTCTAATTCTGATTCCATAAAAGGAAACCAACCATCCATACCATCTAATTTGACCTTGAGATGGTCTATACCAATCACTTCCATTAACACACCTTGTTTCCCTAGAAAGCCACCAGATACTACTCTTACTCGGTCGCCTTGATTGAATGCCATTACATCCCTTCCTGGGACGACTCAACGCCGCCCCATTCTATCGCCTCTTAACTCAATACCCAAACTCTTCTAAAAGCACCCCAACACAACACTCAAGTATATCTTGCTGAGCGTCTTCGTCTAGCTTGAACCATTTATCGCTCAGGTTTGTTTGTAGTTTATCTTCAAATGTGCTTACTATATCCAATGCTCTGGCTCTGATTGCTTCTTTCTTCTTGCCTTTCTTGATCATGATACCCTTTCTGGTAGGTGCTTACCCTGGTGTGAAGCAAAGCCCCATGCCTTCTATAACGGCGCAGACTTTCTCCCAATTATCATCGCTCTTGATGTTAGTATACGCCTCCAACGCTCTCAATAAATCTGGAAAGTCAACCAACAATTCAGTATACTCTACAGTAAGCCCTGAAATATTGCACATTAATTGCTGCCTATGATTGATAATTCTATACAAGCCACTGCCAATAAATGTCCAATAATCATCCAATATTGGATGACGCACCAACTTCGTGTCCCTTTTATTATTATGGGCTTCTACCACATCCAGAGCTATGACTGTTGTTGTGCATTTACATACTATCTTGGTAGGCTCACCAGTTTTCGGCACTACTACTACTGTATAGCCATGTGAATCAATAGCCCAAGTTTCCTTAGCAACGTCCCATTTATTTGTCATTTTCTTATCCCTTCCTGGGGCGACTTAACGCCACCCCATACCTATGTGTTTAATACAACTCATATATATCGCTAACAAAAGCACCGGCGTTCATCTTGGTTCGCCTAACACCATGATAACCATCGCTCAGGTCTGCGTGTTCTAGTAGTTGACCATGTATCTGATAATCAGGTAGGTCGTTCCAACCTTTATCGCCTATCGCTAAGAAATCTTGCACAATCTTGTCTGCCACTTCGCTAGAAATATTGCGATGACAGAAAATGTATTTGCTGCTATAATGTATGCGCTTACCATCTACTTCGTGATAAATATCTGATTCAAGGTCTATACTACCATCAAAACTAGCTCCTGCATAACCCTGTACTACTGCATCAACTGAATGCGTGTCTGGCCCAAGTTCCCAATTTATATCTATGGAATTGCCATCTTTCCTTACTGAAAACTTGATGCCCTTGAATGCTTCCTTGAGGTCTTTTCTAATCAGCTTCGCTACCTCTACTACCTCGACATAAACTGTTTCCATTTTGGAAGCGATAACAGGCTTCTCAACTATCCTCAACTTAGATATTGCCTTGTTCTTTCTGTCTATATTATCCTGTCTAGCTATTGCCAACCCTCTAAAGTCAATTCCACTGTTTACTGTGCTTATGTTCTTCATTGTGTATCTCCTGTAAAGTGTTAAGTAACTTGTTTCTGTTATGCTTATAGTATACAGGATTATATTATAAATGTCAAGGGAAAATGAAGATAAAAAGGCTTTATGAAGAAAAAGTTTATTTTTCTGGTAACATATCAGCATATTCTTGTGTTTTTTGTATAATATACTGATCTAATTCATACATATAAAATGCTGTCTCTGGCGGTGAAATTATTTTATTCACTCTTTTAAGCTTCCAGTAATAATCTACCACCATTAGCTTTTTCT